>Ga0123353_10016217_pt1 | contig 10876 bp, 5 predicted proteins | sample TergutLab28metaG_3_FD_92763 | JGI IMG/M metagenome (GOLD analysis project Ga0123353, IMG submission 92763) | Labiotermes labralis P3 segment gut microbial communities from Petit-Saut dam, French Guiana - Lab288 P3 | ecosystem: Host-associated > Arthropoda: Insects > Digestive system > Gut ... | reverse complement strand
TGAAATAAACTTATTGTAAAACAAAATTTTGTGCATCAAGTTGGTTAATTACTAAGATAAATGTAAGTAGAATATGTAGTAGCTACAATATTAATTTATTAAAGAATGTTTCAACGACATTCGTATATATATTCAGTGTCTCCATCAACAGTGGCTACAACTTGGGATTAGCGTTCTGTAAGGAATAATCCGACTGTCAGCAGCCGAGCGCCATTCCAATCTGATAGAGCTTTTTTAAATCTTGTCTCTTTGGCACTTAATAATATTGAAGCCGTTAGGTCTAGTTTAATTTAATAGAAAGCATTAATAATTTTGCTACGTTTCTTTTAAATGATAACATTAATTATACCTAAAATACAGCACTTTTAAACATACCGGTTTTTAATATACTTAAATAAAATAAAAAGTCTGTAAATTAAGACAAATTAGATAAGCGTTATCTACACAAATAAGAGTTACAAATACAATTTAATGGCAGGTCATTAATTCGTTTGATCTCATAATTTTCGATGTGCTAAAGGAACTGATGTTTTCGTATGACATAGGGGCATTAGTAATGCTCCTAAATATTCACCGTGCCTGTTGGTCTCTCCCTTCCTGTGTTTGCCATTTCAGCCCCCATAGATAATATATTCTGCCGATCCCCGGCTTTAAAACCGCCGTTTTCCATAATTAGTTTAATACGATTTTATACTTAGTCAATATGCAAATCTCAGTGCTCGTCCTCTCTTCGTTCCGTTCTTTCACAGGGCCACACCATTTCAAGCACCAAGTCTGTAGACTGCTTGTCACAGATGCTGTGGCACTCACTTCGCTCGGTAACGTTCCATTTCCCTTGCTTGGTTTCCAGGCACAGTCACGCAGACAAGACACTCACTAACATTGTTTCTCAGGATTTAGGGAACTAACCGAATTTCACATCGACATGACAACTATCTACGAAATACAAAACAAAAATCATTTGCGCTGACCTATTCATTACACATAGGCCTAATCTCCTTGAGGCCTATGCTTCAGTGTTGCAAATTCCCCCGATCGAGTATCCGTTGCACATCTCTCACAGCATCTATTCTACTGGATATTCATCATCAAGCAATAATTTACACTTTACTTAAGGCACAAAAGAAACAAGTTTCTCTCCTTTTACCAAAATATTTATGACAGTGCTAAGCACGCGTGTAACGCTACAAACAGAAGATCAATCTATTTATTATACCGTACTTTCAATACCCCTTAAGGTCTTAATTTTGGTTTATAAAGTTGGTGATGTAGAAGTAAAGGATTAATAAATTTTAATAAGCTAGGAAATGAAGAAAATATCCGTTTATGCACCAACTGAAACACACAATGACTGGTCTCTGTTCACAGTAAGGTACAAAAATCAATTTGCATACATTCGTAAATTTACAAATTTGTATACACATATAAGCTGAGTTTAAGAGTGGACAATATAAATTTTAAACTTAGTGTCTGCATTCCCCGCATATCTTCTGTCTTCCAATTACAGACTGCTTCATAATTAAAGTAGGCAGTCCTCACCATGGAGGGAGCTTGTCACGCGTTTCTCTTTTTTTCAGTGGATAAACACTCAAATATCTATCTCAGTAATTAACCAACTTGATGCACAAAATTTTTGTTTTACAATAAGTTTATTTCATGCCTCTACATGTTTCGAGCACAAAAACAAAAATTTTGTGCATCAAGTTGGTTAATTACTGAGATAAATATACTGAGATGCACGGTCAGCAAAATGTTAAAAAAAACCTCAAATATCTGTTTCTACTGAGGGTCATGAGAGGCTGAAACCACTTCATTTCCTGGCTATTACATCCAGATTATTTTCTCGCTGTTAATCTGGTGCAAAGGTCAAATAGTAGCTAAGGGGTTTGTTAAGCGAAAATACACTGAAATAAAGAAAGTGCTTGATTATATTAAAAGTCCTGTGACTATACTGCTATTGACCTGGGTTTTGTTGTGTACTGATATGGCAAAATATAATCATATATTTATGCACTACACACTTCCCAGACAAAGAAATAGTGACAGATAAGGATGCCGAATTCTTTATGTAATATACTCTAGCATACGGTTGGTTGTGTATAAACTGGATCAGGGGAGAAGAAACTGGAGTAGGCGGAGGGGGGGGGGCAATGCGTAATAATAGTGGTCAAACTTTGTGAAGCATTTGCAGATATTTTACCGACAACAGTTAAGAGAGTCTCTTTTGTCTTCAACTAGAGACTTCAGAAATCGGTTAAAATTCCGAATATCTCTTGAGGCTTCTCGGGTGATATCACAAAGTACCGTGCATTAAGCAAACTCCAAGTGCACTGTTTCTGTTCGTAAATTGCCCCTCGCATCGCGAAAAGACACACTTCGCGCCACGCGTTATCATTAAATAATTTTGACCAAGTTTCTTTCAAATTTGGTTCTCAGTTCTTGCAGAGGCTCTTAGTCAACCCAGTGTCCACTATATATATATATATATATACATATATATATATATATACACACACACACACACATATATATATATATAAAACTTTCACAGATTTATTTCATTTGAATATGATGCTCCTGATTTGTGTACAGCCAGTTTGAGGTAATGGACATTCGGCTTTTCTATACTGCATGATATGCCCACACTTTTTCTGTAATCAGTCAATTAATCGAAAAATGGTGCTACACCTATTGCAGCTTGGAGTTTTGAAAAGCTACTGCCTTCAAGAAATGTAGGCCCTACACTGTGTGAAGTGACAGGAAGCCGGACTCAAATGTGTAGCTTTCGTTAAGCAGACATCATTAACCGACTGTGGGGTCAACTGTGATTTTCCATTTATTACCCTCTTTGGTGAGCCTAGCTCCTCGAGGCTACAATTCACTGCACACTGCCCTGAACTGTTATTAGTGTTCAATGTCAATAATATAACCCTCAGCATAAAAACAGTGTCCCTTATTTCTCTTTAGAGTGGTTGCAATTAAGAAATACACAGCACCTATAAAGATAAGCGGTGTATCCTTGTGAGGATATGAAAGCAAGCCATCTTATGGACGCAAAAGACCGGCAAGGTAATGCGAGTTACACGTAGACAAACAGTTACTGCGCTTCGCGTATTTTTTTCTTAGTATTGTCTCGGACGGTCAAAAACACGTAGAAATTTATGTAATCTGAAAGTTCAGAACCGTGTACACTAAAGGCCCAAGGCAACATTTCTCTATATCCACAAGCCATCTTCATCGGCCAACTTTGGACGCACCATGGCCTGGTGAAAGGGACCCACCATATGTAGCTTGCGAGTACAGAAATGAATTTCTTAATAATCTGAAAACTCACTTTTCTCTACAAATTTGAAACATTCCTCATTCTACGAAGAACCGAGCGAGACATTATCATAAATGTGCATGGGTCTTCAAGTAAAGTAACCGTTATTCCAGTTAGATTTCAGTGAAACTTCGATTTTATCGACAAACTTTCCAAGAATATTCAAATATCAAATTTCACAAAAATCCGTACAGTGGCAGCTGGGTTGTTCCACGCGGACGGACAGACGGACAGGTAGAGGGTCGGACAGGCCTGACTAAGCCAATAGACACTTTTCGCAATTTTGCGAATGTGCATAAAATGAATAACACCCGAAACTACTAACTCTAGGGGAGACATACTGACGAAGCAGCAACACAAACAGATAGCGTAGTGTCTGTCAATAATAGCCTACGGCTTACACAATATCTTTCAGAGAAACGACATAAAATTTCAATAGGGCCTAACGATAACAGAAACGAATACAACTGCAGCGCATTGTGGCTGCTCTATGGAAGTTTATATTAACTACAAACCATATGATGGCTGCTTGACATTGATTTTGAACGGTGGATAATTTGAAGTTAATACGTTGTCAGTATGAGAAAATGGTGGTGCAAAATTATTTCTCCAGGCAATTAATTTTGTTTAATATTTCCCTTCCGTCTTTTTTTTTATTCCTGTCAATTTGTGTAATATGAGAATCATTCAGTCAATCTTTGTTTTGCAATGTATTGTGTTTACTACAGTAGATGTTTGCATTCCTTTTTTTAAACTGTAAATAGAAATATAGGTACACACTGTTCCCACGAACGAATATAAATTATCCTATGGTTGTGTATGTTTCAGCAACTGCACGGTAGGTAATAAGGAGAAAGATTATGAGAAAAACGACTAACCAGTGCACATACAGACACGAAAATTTATTGTATTTTAACAATTAAATGCTAAGTTTTAAATAAGAGTTTAAAGTAAAATTTTTATTTAAAACTTAGCATTTTATTTATCTCAGTAATTAACCAACTTGATGCAAAAAAAATTTGTTTTACAATAAGTTTATTTCATGCCTGTACATGTTTCGAGCTCATGTGCTCGAAACATGTAGAGGCATGAAATAAATTTTGTGCATCAAGTTGGTTAAATACTGAGATAAATATACTGAGATGTACGGTTAGCAAAACGTCAAAAAATAGCATTTTATGTTTGCAAATTAAATTATTTTACGTTCTATGTAATATATCCTTCAAAGAACACCTCCCTGAAGATGGGCGCAATATATGGCCGAAACATGTAAAGGAAGGAGGCAACGCTGTTTGTAATACAATAAATTTACATATCTGTAAATGTACTTGTTGGTCGCAGTCATCATGATCATCAGTGAATGGTCATGGATCATTTAAACGAGGAAAAGATTTCTTTCATTGTTTCCGTGTACATTACAGACACTTAAAAACGTGTTTGTTTTTGTAGAATTTTACGCACCTTAGCAAATCCAGTGTATCAGTATTAAAGTACTTTGCAAGGACACTAATGTGTTTTACGATAGAATTACAAAACCTGGTCTCTTATTTCCAAACAAGAACCTAAATTTCACTTATATGAAGGCTAAGAACTCAAGAAAACAGCATACACGCCTAAGAGTGACAAATTTTTGTAAACCGAGGGCAATGGTAAATAATAAACTTCGGGGTGTGTGGAGGTCGTCAAATAATGACATGGAAATGAAATTATGGAAGTCCTGATGTGTTTGGCATTTGAGTAGGATGAAGGGACCATAAAGTTTTCCAAAATTATGATTGAAAACTAATGGAATATCGAGTTGCGATTTGGGTACTACAAGACCCCAATACTCAGCTGAACACAACTGAAGCCTTTGTCCAGTACACTACGGAATTTTTTTCCTCACACACTAATGGGAACACAAAGTAACATTCCCATATTTAATAATACGTTTTTAGAGTTGTTTAGAAATGTTTATGGCCTATGACTGCAAGCGTCCCACAAAGCCTACTTCTCTTTCTCGTTCATTCTGTCCCTTGACCGGAATGACAACGGATATTTGCCACGCCTTAATAAAACATGTAATATTTTCGCAGAAATGTTTGATATGCTGTAATGTTCCTCTGTCCTGGACCTCCCAGGCCATTTTCCTTTGCGCATGTGCACTCCACGTAAAAAAAGAAATCCTGCTGATCCTCTACCATTACACATTCAATTGACTACAATTTGTAATACGGCTGCACATAAATTGCTACCTGTGTATGTTTGTCTTTAGTTACATTTCATTTGTTTGGCTGAATTTTTTACAGTGATCATAAAAAGTGTATTTATACAGATTATGTATTTTTCCCCTGCGTCGTAGAAAAACGGGTATAAATATATAAACAAATAAATATCGTATTCCTCAGTATACAATTTCAAAGCAGTCTACAATCCTCAAAGGGTCGAGAGTGCTCGCATCCTAGTCAAGCGTTTCTACTCAGTATTCAGTTTTTTTTTTTTTTACAGAGTTTCATTAAAGCATCGCTGTTAGAGTTGTGATAGAAGTTATTAGTGACTCGCCATGGAACGCAAACGTTTATATCCAGAAAAACATGAAAAATGAAATAACTAAAAAGCGGAAACATACAGAGATACAAATATAATAACCAGTACAAGGATAAAAATTGTTGCAAAGGAGAAAAGGCATTACATTCGCAAAATAAAATTTTCCACTTTCATGAGTTTTAACAGAACGTGCCCGCTATGCGAGATGGAGAAGTTGAACAGGGTGCTTGAAAAGTTGCATATATTTCTGCACCTTATGATTCAGACTTGGGCATTCTTATTTCTGCCGTCGTTATTTGTATACAGCTTGTGTAAAGTTCGAAAACACTGGGTTCACTTCTCTTCAACCAAAAGTTAATGGAACCTCCAAACCTTACATTAGATTACAGGAGAAGGTAAAAAAAAGTATTATTGCATGTACCGCATGCAATGACGTACGGCCTTCGGGTTTATGTAACTACGATTACATTCCGGTGAATTCTTCTGCTCAGACATATACACTTATTTGGAAAGCCGAGACGGATTTTTCTCTAAAAACAGACAATGTTTACCGCGAGTAATGGGTAAATTATTACTTGACTTTCTGAATCATAAAGTTCTTCATAGTCATATCCAAAAATTCAGTTCTTTCCTCGTAGAAAACAAAGATTCTCCATTTAGGAGCGGGAGAGTTATCGAGTAGTGTCGCTTAAGAGAAATAAGCAATATTTATTTTAAGAAGCATACGAAACCAATTACCTCCTTTACAAATACAGAAGAGTAGGAAAACAGTGTGCCTCACAGGGTTGGCTTTAAGGAAAAGACTTTCTGTAAGAAATGTTTGTTTACGGAGTTCGTTCCGTTCTGAGGGCAACAGCGACTTTTCTCTAATCATCACCAACGTCTGACACTTTCAATGGAGATCTGAGATCTGGTGTAATATGCAAGGAAATAAATATATTTTAAAATATCATGTAAGTAGATTCGCTTTATTTAATTATTACTAACCTAGTTATCACCTTTATGCAGGGCATTTACAATTATATATCCGAAACAAACCATACTTCTACGGTATATTGTGTTGCAGCTGTTCTGTCTTTACAATCTGTGCTACATGTAGTGTTATTTCGCCCGTGAAATATTTTTTGTATTTTCCCATTAGCACTTTCCGTAGTATGTGTGCAGTGCCCAATACGGCTATTTTGTAGTTATTATTATTATTGTTGTTGTTGTCGTCGTCGTCGTCGTCGTCTCTTGTCACAGGCCTTTTCTCCCTGGTAATTCTCTTGAACCAGCGGTGATCCCCACCGCTCAGGCTTCAAGCTTCACACTGCAGTATTTTCCGTATTATGTGTGAAGTTCCAAGTACAGCTGTCTTTTGTAGTGAATCTATCGAACGTTTTCCTGGTACGGCGTCCAAATTTTTCCTTAAACCTTTTGCTACCATTCTGGTGGCTCAAGTTACTTCTGACATAATCTTACATTTCAGGTTGCACCTACAGTGTGTCTCTATACACAAACTCCTGTATTTTAGATTTCCTCTATTATTATTATTATTATTATTATTATTGTTATTACACATCTAACCCAATGGTATCAATCTTCCAATGAAATTCAACGAGTTATAATTAATCTCCTACTCTCTATAAGTAAAAGACTTTTCACGCTATCCTAATTAACTTTCCACAATTAAAAATTTCTAAACCTTGTGAGTGCTGTGTGTTGTCAGGTAGGGGTCTCTGCGTCGGACTGATCACTCTTCCGGAGAAGTCCTACAGAGCGTAGTGTGCCTGAGTGTGATCGTGAAGCCTCGATAATGAGAAGGCCCTAGTCCACTAGGGGCCGTTGCGCCAATGAAGAAAAATGTACACCAAAAGTTAACAAAGTTATAAAGTAGAGTACGCAGATGGACACGACAAAGAGACAAAGAGTGTACACAGAGTTTCACTAGGGAAAACGTGAGATATAACTTGGAAACCTCAGATTACAAGAAAGTATTGTGTTCAGAGTGTAAAGTATATTCAGCTGTTTGAAGGAAATGTTTCAGAGAACAGGGAGATAAACCGATAATAGTTGAAACGTTATCAGTATAGTAAGAAGGAATCTGCTGCATGGAGACAGCAAGTTAGTGCGATAACGTTCGAGATGTTTGCGAATATATCACATTGTGGACAGTCACAGAATTCAAACATGCAACATATAACAAAAACTGTAATATGTATGTGATTGATCTGGCTCAAAATGGCGGGCTCTTGTGAATTTGGCAATGAAGCTTCTGGTTCCATAAATCGAGGTTAGCTTCTCGACAGGCAGAGGGACAATCGCCTCCCAAGTAGTTAGTGTTTCGTGCATTTAGCTGGCTAGTCACTACTATAAACTGTTCGGCCGGTACGCCAGGTCGTTTGCTGGCGAAAATGGAAAGGATAAAATGTGTTTAAATGCTCCGTAATCCCTGTGCATTCTATGCGTTTCGCTGATGGCATTAAAATATATGTAAAAAAAGTATTGTTGTTATTTGGCCTACAAAAACAGTCCGAATCATACTGCGACAGAGGTTTCATTCTCCTGTCGACCCAAATCTAATCCAACTCGTCAGACTGATGTTTGTATGTTCTTACTGTCTCATACTTTCAACATATTTAAATAAGCACGACTTGTTTGCATTGCACACTACAAAAATGCAGAAAAAATATTATTTTTAAAACTTGAACTTTGTGGGCCAGAAATGTTACACATACGGAAAACTTGTGTAAAACAACATTACATTATGATGTGTGGCACTGACTTATTTACTTTAAACTGAAATAAAATTGTTTTTAAAAGAGTGTTCTGCATTGGCTTTAAAAATATATTGTATGAATTGTGACAGAACGTGGCCAGGCCGTTAGGTTAGTATTCGTCAGTCAGTCGATTAAAAATCAAAATCTGCTGAGTACATTTTCTACCATTACGAAATTTATGGATGTCGATACAGTCACAGTTTGTGAAGAAAGAGGCGTGCAGTTACGGATTTGCTACGGACGGATCGTACAGGGGCGGCCACATGATACTTGGAAATATGAAGTCCTACTTTTTTAACCTTTCTGGCCCCATTAAGGAGAAAACACAAGACGAAGACAGTGGGCTTTCCAATTCTGGAAATTAGGATAATGAAACGCGGCAAAGGGAAAATAAACGTACGAACCGGTAGCTAAAACACTGCCAAACAAGGAAGTGTCTAATGCTACCTGCGATATTTGCACTTTGAAAGACAGCGGAATATTTGAAAGAATTAGGTTTTGATGTCATGTTCGGCTTCAGATAAGGAAATGCTTAGGTAAATCTGCAGTACTTGAATCTTCTTATCAAGAGGAAGGATGAACGTAACTCATATGCTGGAGTGGTACGAAAAAACTGACAACTAACACCACTTCCGATTAAGCTGCTGAATGTCTACGTCATAAGTTCCATCCACAGACAAATGCTGATCTTAATTTTATATAGTTGTTACAGAACGTCTGTTTGTAACTAAACACAGCTACAAGACAATAAGCTTGATGACGTCATCGTGGCTAAATAAACCTCACAAAACGAGGCAGTTCAGAATACAGCACAGGAATGCCACAGACGTTTTCAGGAATGACAGAATCTCTGGACATAATATATGGTATTGCAAATGGACTATTATAATTGGGACCTTAAAACACGGAAGTATAAATAAATCCCTCAACCTGAAAAGCTTTTAGTCACAACTAAGAAGTCACTGTAGTGTGAAACCAGCACGCATTGAAAATCTAAAGTTCATGACTGACACAAATGTTAAACACTGTACCCTACGTGTGTCGAAAAATGAGCTACCTTCTGGTGATGTTTATTTCGACACCACTGTTTAATTCATAAGCGTGAACATCTCATATGAAAGGGTTATGTAACAACGATGGATTCAGACAGGAAGCGTCCCCAATTTCCGATATTGCACTGTGCGTCGTGATTGGCGCATGGCGCTTCATTCTCACACAATGACAATAAAAATTGATTTTGCTCTGCACTCAGCCCCTCTGTTGCTTCTGTCGCCTACATCAAATTACAAAATCGTATTGAATTCAGCTCTCTGCTGATGGCCATATTCTGGGCCAGATATAAACCCACAGTATGCCCCATAAATTCACAGTGATCACAAATATTAGATATAAGCGCAAAATTATAGAGATGCCTACATTTCTTGATTTGCATTTACTGAATCCCTGAGCACATACCAACTCTTTAGCCTATACCCTCAATGTGACTCTAGGAGAGCAGCAACAACAATAAAACCAGTTATACAGTCTAAATATTTTATACTGCGAATATATTATATATCTTTGTCCTACAAGCACACAGAACAGCATAATCTAAAATGTGTTGTCACACCAGTTAAGATAAATGCAAATAAGATATTTGAATAAAGAGAGACCAACTTGATATCACTTGCTTTATTATTTCATTATTTACTGCTCAACATGTTTCGGGTGTTAATACATCCATACTCAGGAGCTTGCTACTTATTTGATGAGTTATTTCATGGGTTGTATTGTTCTGGTTCGATGTGTGTTGGTGTTACGTTGTGGTTTGGCTAGCGCTTCAGCCTGCATACGGACACCACACCACTCCAGCCGAACCACACCGTAACACCAACACACATCGAACCAGAACAATACAACCCATGAAATAACTCATCAAATAAGTCGCATGCTCCTGAGGATGGATGAATTAACTTCCGAAACATGTTGAGCAGTAAATAATGAAATAATAAAGCAAGTGACATCAAGCTGGTCTCTCTTTATTCAGCTATCAAGATGATGCACGGTTCAATAAAAATAAGATTCGCAAATAAGAAACTTGGTGTTATTCAGCTGTTGTTTAGAACGGATTTAAATCGCTGTTAAGGAGAAGTGAAATACTATCACGTTATAAGAAACGGTCAATGACAGGCACGCGCAAAAATTGTATTGAAACACACTGCTGTTTAATATAATCATTATATATATATATATATGTATATATATATATATATATATATATACATACATA
>Ga0123353_10016213_pt1 | contig 10877 bp, 8 predicted proteins | sample TergutLab28metaG_3_FD_92763 | JGI IMG/M metagenome (GOLD analysis project Ga0123353, IMG submission 92763) | Labiotermes labralis P3 segment gut microbial communities from Petit-Saut dam, French Guiana - Lab288 P3 | ecosystem: Host-associated > Arthropoda: Insects > Digestive system > Gut ... | reverse complement strand
TCTACCGGCTGACGGAAAAATTTTTTCAGCAGTGTACCACACACTCCAACCCTCTTATTTCCCAAATAGGAAATTACTCCCTACCCGACCTCCTCGCACAGTACAGAAAATACACACACAAACAAACAAAACACCTCCTATTGTAGATCTCACCTAACATCTGCAGTGTTTTTTTACATTGTATTTCTTTTTCACTGCTGTAACCTTTATGTATCATAACACACCCACATGAAAAGCATTAAAAAATACTGTTGTAAATTGGTTATCGGAACAATTTGTATACCCTACATGTACTTGTAAGAACTTCAAATGCAATAAATCAAATAAAAAAAAAGTTCACAATAAGGCTCATGTTTCAAATTCTTATGAATACGTGACAAATTATTGATACACATACAGCTTAATCGGTTAAAAAAATGTAATGTAAGGTACCATAAAAATGTTAAAATACAGAAGTTACAATCAGGACAGCGTTGACTCAAGTACACTGGCTTATTCCTTTTGCAGTATACACATACATACTGCTCCCACCCTCCTGGTCAAACCCAATTCGGTACATATATTAAAATGCACTGATTCTTACATATCTTGATGAAAACACTTTTATCCACTTCACATGAGATGTGCAATTCCACACTTTAATCCTCATATATCAGTTAATTATTTTTCTTGTCTCTTATATCTGTGAAGTAGAACTTGCAGGATTTGTGTATACAATATGTCCCATTTAACCAGATTCTCCACTTGAATAAAAACACTAAATTGACTGGTAGCCAATCTGATCTTTAACAGGCGGTTCTGATGCAGCTTGCCTGGCATTCCTGCCAATGTTTCTGTGATATATAGAGTGATGGTTCTGAAGACTGTTTGCAGTTCTGAACATTCTTGGACAATATGAACACTGAACTGGTGCCTGGTTTGGCACATGACGGTCTATGATATGCTTCCGGAGACTGGACCTACGCATGACCTTGCCACAGTAATTGCATGGTCGGTACAGACGCAAGTCACATTTGTTGTACAGACACTCTGCAAAAAAACCAACTACATGTTAACAGAAACTTACTAGCTACTGAACTTGCAAGCAAGTACTGTGTTTTAACATCAGAAATAAAGCATGAGTACAACAGCGCTGCATACTACACAGCATTAATCCTGACAACACATGAAACAAATGTACTATCACTTATAATTAGTAGGCAATGCTGACAAAGTTTCATAAATTGTGAACATAAATATCTCAACATTTCTAAACTGCCATACTGACAACTTATTTCTGGCAAAACATTACTTCCATTATACCACACTCATGATGGATTCTATTTGCTATCTATGTACATTTCATATACATGATATTTCAGGAATTTACTGTAATTCTGTGTTGAGGTAACTGGTTGTCACTGTACCAATATTTTTCCAATATTTTAAATTCCAAGAATAGTAGTAATGGGCAGGATCAATAACAGAACCTACTGAATACTAAACTTGATAAAAATATGTTGAATGACAACAGATCACGTAAGACAGAGACAAACACCCAAGAAAGTCACGGATATTAATCATATTCCAGACAATGGGCATGGCCAATTCAATTGCCACCATCACCACAAACCTTAAGAGCACAGATGGCCATCTAGACCACCTTTGGAGCCACACTTCAGGAGACAACTTAGGTAAGAACAATATCCTTATCTAACACATCACACGTATGGTAGCAGCAGTGCTCACTGCCTGAGATATGGCAGCCAGCACTTTCTGTTAGTAACACAAGGAACAACTTGTTGGAGAATCTCCTAATCCAGTAACAAAATAAAATAAATCTTCCTTATTTGATAGCTTCCTACTTCTGTTCATCCACTTACTTTCAGTTAGTTATGAGTCTCCTCTCTTTATATAATTTTGTAGAATGCCATTCACAGCCAGCCTCTTGTACATGTGAAGTATATATTACTTTTTACAGTCAACTTGCACAAGCTGCACAAGTGAAATGTGTAAGCAGCATTGTTAGCACCTGGTCTTTATATGTCACTACACTAGTACATGTTCTTTGACTATGTAACATCAAGGCAGTGTGTGACTGACCATAGTCCCTTACTTACCGTGAACACAGTTTGGCATTTTGTGCCAATGCAGCTTGGGTATGCCTATATCTTAGCTGAGATTAATTTCATAGTAGTTTTATAGGAATTCTACAATGAACTTACATGAAAATGCTGATAGTTTAAGATCATAAAACTCACTAACTTTGGAACAGACAAACAGTCCCATACTGTCAAACACGAGGTTGTGTGGTTGTGTTTCATGGAACACTAGCACTATTTGTCAATACAGACAACACAATGGGATACCAAACATCGAACTTAACTCTGGCACAGTCAATATAATACTTTGTTGGGAATTGGAATTAGGACGACATGTTTTACTAATCAGCCTTCTGTAAAATCAGTTTGGTTCAGATAAACAAGGTTGGCAATCGACCAGCATGCGCACATGCACGCGCACACACACACACACAGAGAAAAACACAGAGGCTCATGTTATAAATATTTTCATCTTGCTTTGAAGGTAAAAATAGCCCTTCTCCTCAAGTATTAATGAATGCCAACATTTGTATTATGGCAGCCAGTACAGATATTTTATATTCGTGTACAAAGTTTTTAAAAACTGCTGACTTGTATTTTCAATTTAATCATATCAACTGGTTGGCCAACTAGTAATCAGAAATGGATCATAGCCAATCTGCATGCACATTACAGAGTAACATTTACATAAGGTTACTTTTTCACCTTGTTCTAGACACACACAAAATGATACTTCGCACATGATATCTCAATCAAGAAGTTAAAGCTTGCTGAATTTCAAGACATATCATGTACTCAAGACAAAAACAATGGGCTTTGCATATATAATTATTCAGAGCAGTATTCTGTCATAGTCTCTAATTTTTGATTAGGAAATATGTACTCTATAACCACTAAATAAAAGAATTAGTATTTCAGACCTATTCTCACTTTCTTCCTGGATTCCAGCTATGAAGGATGCTGCACAGATATGTAGAACAATCTCACAAAATGAGCTATCAAGATTTATACCAACCATAGCAGGACACTATCGTTAACACTGTTCATTCCGTGCAATAAGAATATGTGTTTTATATACAAAACCAACATAGGCACACACATTATATGTAATAGTACAACTTCTATACCACTACATGCTTTGAAAAGTACATCACCAACATCAGGGAGTGTAACACACCAAGTTATTTCAAACATGTTAAAATATGAAACAATTCAAGTAGTAGTATATTTTGTACTTTAGTGATATCTGCAGCAATGTTCACATGAAGACAGATGCAGTAAAACCCAGTAAAATAGAGCACGCAGAGATAAAAATCTATCTATTTGAAATACTGTTGAAGGTTACATAGCTGCATACAAACATCTAAAAGTGGTCTTGATCCGTAATGGATCTTGTCCCTGTATAACATGACACTTCCTGCACTGTCTGCTACGATACATGCTTATCACATTATAGTCTAGAACCTTTATTTGCCATGATTTTTCAATGTGCTGTAATATATGATGGAATGCAAGCAAAATAATGCATTGATCTACTCCCACTCAACTGTCAACAATGGAAAAATATGTTGATCCAGGTTACCAGTGTCACTTTTGTCATAAAGGTCAGCACTAGATAAAGATGAGGATATGAAAAAACAGATTTTATCTGCAATAAATGACTACAGGAATTAAAATTTGCAAGGAATGCATATAACAAACATGTACACTTTTTTGCAAAACACCTGCCTACATTCATGTGTAAGGAGGTTTATGTTATCTTGTTGGAGCAATATGGTGGTCATGGAAATGTTGGTAATGGTTAAGTACCATACATAAACACAAACATAATCTGAACTTAGGAGCAGTAAAGCAGAATGCAGCCATAAAGCAGTGTCAAATCCATTTGTTTCCATTTTACAATGTTAGTGTTCAGGAAGCAAAATGAAAGTCACCAACTGGTTATTCAAGGAACTATTTATTCATTATATAGGCTTTTTACAATATGCTATATTACAATAGTAATCTACATGTAATACTCAAGAGTATATAGCTGAGGTTGTTGAAAAGTTCTACGTTAGTCAGTGTCAAGCTTTCTTTTCTGATTTTTCCTGTGATCATGAAAGTCATAAAGAGCTTAACAATGAAAAGACATTTGTATCATCAGACGACAATGTAGAATCATGTGTGTTGATAAATGCCTTCTACTTACATTACACTGTACCAACACATTGCTTATACATCATTCTCAAGTAGATAATATCAACAAATTCTTGTTCATAAAAAGGATATTGAATGTTTAATTAAAAAATATGTAACATGACATTCTACAAAAAAGGACAGACAAAATAAGGCACACCACAGACAGATCATTCGTAACTAATTTAGGCCCACAGTGATTTTAAACTAATATTAATAACATGTTACTCTATCAGTTCTTCTCACACATACTATGCAGTATGTTTTAAAAAAGATGAGATTTGACAGTTTCAAAAACTCTTACACGTTTTGTGCTTCAACAACTGGGTATCAATATGCCAAGTGGGGATCACTCCACTTTTAGTTCAATACTTGTAGCATGATCTCCATTTCAGGGTAATATGATAAACTAACTTAATGACAATAATGTTATTTTTCTTCAAATAAATCACAAATTATACCATTATTGCCATCTGTTAATTTTCTCAGCACTAAATAATAATAATAATAATAATAAAGCAACACAATGGGCTTTTTACCACCAATGAAAAAAACTACTATTGCAACCTAAAAAATGAACAACGACCTGACTGCCACAACACACTGCCGGATAAACAGGCTTTAACAGCCTTCTGGGCGTCCACTTGGGGAAATGCAGTCAAACATAATCTAAAAGCAAATTGGATAAGAAGGGAGCAAACAAGAGTGTCTATCATAACAGAAATGGAACAGCGCCCAATAACCACAGAACAAGTATCTCGGCTGATTGCTAATACACTTAACTGGAAGGCATCGGGACCAGATGGAATAAACAACTTCTGGATTAAGCTGTTTACTGCAACTCATTCATACTTAGCACATAATTTTAATCAATTCATGGAGGATGCCAGTAAAATTCCAGATTTTCTAGTTCACGGAATCACATTCCTACTATCGAAAAGTCAAGACTGTCAGGATCCATCCAAATATAGGCCAATAACTTGCCTCTGCACAATCTACAAGATATACACAGCATGTATAGCTGAAAAGATTTATAAGCATCTAGATGCAAACAAACTTAGCAGAACAAAAAAGATGTATCAAAAACTCCCACGGTTGTAAAGAACAACTAATAATAGATTCAGTAGTATTGGAACAGGTGCATAAAAATAACCGAAACTTGTACATAGCATACCTCACTTTTCATAAGGCTTTTGACTCAGTGCCACACAGCTGGCTTATACACGTATTACAAATATACAAAATAGATCCAGATAATTAACTCAATACAACAGCTGATGAAGAAATGGATAACTACCCTACAAGTCAAAGTGAAAAATCATCAGATTATGAGTGACCTGATCTGTACACAACGAGGAATATATCAAGGGGATAGCCTTAGCTCTTTATGGTTTCGCCTTGCACTAAACCCCCTTTTTTATCTGCTCAACAGAACAAACTATGGTTTTGGTATGCACCCTAGTAACCAAGAAATGCAACAATTGAACCATCTTTTATACATGGATGATATTAAATTATATGCAGCTACAATTAACTACAAGAACTTCTACGGCTCAGTCAAATTTTTTCAAGAGACATTAAAATGGTATTTGGGATTGAAAATTGCAAAACATTATGTATTGCAAAGGGGAAACTAGAAATGAGAAACTTCACAAAAGATGATAACACAATGGAAGCCATGAATGAGGATAACATGTATAGATACTTGGGCCACATGCAAGTTAAACAAATTAAGCATGCCTGAATGAAAAAGAAGCTTGGTGAAGAATATTTAAATCGCACAAAAAGCATATTGAAGACAAAGTTGAATGGAAAAAATACGATAAGAGCTATTAATATGTATGCGACCCCAGTACTAACTTTTAGCTTCGGAATAGTGAAATGGACACCTACAGACTTAGAGAAACTCCAAACCAAAATGAGAATGTTACTCGCGAGACAAAGATTTCACCACCCCCGTGCTGCAAAGGAAAGACTTACTCTACCACGGCAAATGGGTGGCAGAGGATTGATTGATATTACTTGACTACATGATAAACAGGTGAAGCTCCTTCAGACATACTTCTCAAACAAACAGGTCACGTCATCTCTTCATGCTGCAGTATTAAAAGCAGATGATAGGTGCACACCACTGGACTTAAGTCTGTGCAAATGCAAATGAACTCCCCACAGATGAAGAATATAATAACAAAGTCAAGAGACAATGGTCCCAAAAAGCCTTGCATGGCCGCCATCCGCATGACCTCAGCCAACAATATGTAGACATAGAAGCGTCGGACAAATGGCTGAAAAACGCGGATTTGTTCGCCGAAACAGGGGGCGTTTTAATAGCAATACAGGACCAAGTCATACTAAGAAGAAACTGCAAGAAATATATTTTGAAGCAGCCAGTCACAGAAGAGCTATGCAGAAGATATGGAAAAGAATCGGAGACAATCCAACACATTACCGTAGCATGTGAGACAAAACAAGTACCAAGAACTGGCGAATGAAATATGTGTTATGTGGAAGTAAAAGGCAGCACAAGTGATCCCGATAGTAATATCATCTACAGGAGTAATTCCAAAGTCGCTATCACAAAGTCTAACAAGACTTAACTTGCACCCGACTACATACATACAACTGCAAAAATCTGTAATTCTTGGCACATGTTCAATTGTAAGAAACTTTTTAAACTACAAGAAAGACCACCGAGCCTAACCCTGTTGGTTACTACATCCCAGGATAGGTGAATATTTCCCAGCCAAAGCTGAGAAGTGAAAAACTCGATAATAATAATAATAATAATAATAGAACGGTCCTACACACTTCTAAGGCTTTAGAAATACTGGGATCCTGATGTGATGTGTGACACCACAACTTCTAAGAATGTGCAAACTTTATAACATATCATAACTGTAAAACATAAAAAACATAATGCGTAAATATTTCCTTAGAGTTCCTAACAATATCTAACAAAGCACACAATCGTTGGTTCTTTGAGCCCACTTTCACACTCTTCCTTCATTGTCACAAAATTTCAGTGCAAATTATGCACACATGCAGGACGATGCACTACTTTGTTCACTGTGTATTGCCCGTCTCTGTACAAATTTAATAGGTCACAGGAAGATATTTATATGGTAACGCGTAATTTCTATCAATGAAAGCCATAAATATTTATCTTCAACTGCCATTACATGTCAGGGTAAATGTTTTTCGTCTATTGCTCAAAGGCCATTTCTTATAAATAAAACCCCTCGTCTGCAGCACGGAAAGTCCAAACAATCAATTTCTGAATGTGTTGTCTAGACCCTCGAAATTCACACATGTCCAAAACCAACACAAACTCACCATTTCGTTCTTCATTATATTTACTTCAAGACGCGAGGCGCCACCCGCTATAGCCCATACGCCACGCACTGGAAGCTAGTTCTGTTTTTATCTAACGTCACTGGCAAATCACTCCAGGGGTTATATATGGTCTTGACATCTGCTCTTCACAGGCAGTACTCCGCTCGCCTCAAGGGTAATACAGAATACGCCGGATATCCGCCATGTTGCCGATTTTTAGCCAATCGGAGCTGAGGAATCTTCTGAAAGGATGAGATCTAAGGTATATTTTGATATAAAACAAAGGTCTTCTTTAATATGTTAGAAAGATGCACACGAACGATAAGTAACATTGGCAGAGCTACTGCTGTGGTAATACTTGAAGTGTCCCTGCAATAGGCTGTTCAGGTGATGCATGTAAGAGTTCTGCCTAAATGGTTGTTATCAATTCTATGGCAGCCTTCTGGGTCCTTTAATTTTATACATATAAAGGGAAGACAGCTTGCATGAAGAAAGACAGGATGTAGAGTTTTATTTTGATGGGAAAGATTTAAGAATTCTTTTGTCAATACGCTCATTTAATGAGTCTTACTTGAAGTGCAGCAAGTGCAGATGTGGTGACGGTGCGAAAATGTAAGGTTATGTATATCAAATTTAATGTTGTCTAAATCTGTATTGATTGAAATTTTCAATAAAACGCAAAACAATATTTTGTACTTAATAATTTACATTTGTTGCTTTAATGAGATCATGTAATTTTGAAGTACACATAATTTCTTACCAGAATCTCTCCTTCTTGTAAAGACTGTGACTTTTGTTTTGAAATTCGTAAGTCGATTTTACTCAAAACTGAATCAGAATACATTTACAAAATATTTTGGCTATCTGATTGATGGATTTAATATTTTCCTTAAAAATAAGAAACAATTTCAAAAACTCCGTTCTGATTGCCATGGCCAGATAAGGCTGATTTTATGTTGCATTTAGCTCATAATCCGGGAACAGAAGTTTCTTGCCATCAGCGGTTTTTAAGTTATGAACACAGGAGAAAGATTTAGAGCGTCTGCACCAACTGATACCAGCTACTGGAGGAGGGGGGATGTTGTGATATCCAGTTGAATCCATTCAATATATTTACTCTTTGTTGATGTAAGGTTCTTATTTTCCCTCCGTATACTGTTAGTTCTACCAAGATATCTCTTCCGTTTATATCTTCGGAAAAATATTTCGTGTAGTCTAAACCCTGATGATTATGAAATCCTGCCGTGGTTCCCTCTAGTCACAGTTTCCACTAAGGCCTCAAACTTACCCATTTATGTTTTTCCAAACTCTTTGTTTTCCTCAAGAACATCTGAGCCTCTGAGCTTTTCGGCACAGCAATATGACACATTTTGTATCTAACACTTTATTACTCTTAGCATGGACGCTGATGTCTGTCTAGTGTCAGGCCTTGTAGTTATTGTGCGTCACAGCGGCGACATTTTGGACACGATATTCAAATTTCAGATATTGATAAGGCGGGTATATCTTAGCCAGCTGGTTTTTTTTAAAATAATTGTTTGTAAAGCGGAGTTAACTAATTTTCGACGCACTCTCTTAGTTAATTACTTACACAGTTACTGTCTTATCGCCTTATTTATTTCTAAATTATGCAACTGACAAAGTGTGGGCCGTTTAATTTTTATGCTCGACAGTTCAAATATTTGGCGAACACAGTGGTCACCAGTTCTTAGGTGCGTGTTATCTTTGACCGCCTGAGCAAAAGAAATGCGGGCTCGAAGCCCGCTGGTGGCATAATTACGCTGCTCTCAATTTTATGTTCTGTGTAAGAGGAAGCTTTGCAAGTAGTCCTGTCAAGTATACTCGTATAAGGGATTCATTAGGTGCAAAACAAGGAAAATTCGGAATCTGAATTGGGCAGATGTCCTAATTTGTGTTAGCTGAATGGAACAAAGAAGAAAAGTTCTTAATACTTAAACACGCATATTTCAGCACACTGCAGGCCAGATTGTTTGGACTGCGTTTTGGCACATGTGTATACACCACAGCCGTATAGCGAAGTAATTAGTCTCACCCATGAGTACACATAAAGACGACCTTTTCCATTTGGTTGGTTTCACAGCTGAAGCAACTTAAAGAGAGGGAAATAATGCTGCAGCTAAAAAAGCTGGAATTCAAGAATCACGCAGGACCGTATCCTGCGTTCCGGCAGATGCTCTTGTCTTTCATTTCCACCTTCTACTAACCATTGTTAATCTTCGTCAGTGTCCTTCAGCAGAGCAGGTAGGAGTACTCGGGTGATTGGCTGATACGCTTTCCTTAAATGTAGGTTCAACGTTTCAGTTAAGGTAATTGGCATATGTAAGGTTAGAATCTTTCACTGGCAGACTACAAACAGCAGCGTCTATGTGGCACGAGGTTGCCTTTACAGGACGCAAAGCGTCAGGTGTGTGCATAAACACCGGATGAAATAAATACAAGTTACGCGAATTTTTAGATTTTCGCAGCCGTTTGTATGAGCCATCACTTCTGCTGCGACGCGATTCTGCATCACACAACACAAAAACTGAAATTTCAAGTAAAATTCAGTTAGGCCTGGTTGGTGCATTTTGAAAATCAGATAATACAGGCGGGATTTTTTTAGTAGCTTGGGTTAAATTCACTTTTGATGGGTTGTTATTGTTTTTCATTGCTTCCATTAAGTCACTGACAGACAGACTGACTGACTTCTGACCGACCGACCGACCGACCGGCTGGCTGTCTGACTGACTGACTGACTGACTTCATGGTACGGATCCCGTCTTGAATAACTGGTCTTTTGATTGGCTGGAATACAAGTGCCTAAAGTTAATGAAATAGAAATTCCGCTGGCGTGTTCAAAGAAGCCTGATGTATTGAAGAAAAAATCAAAGCGATAAGCAAAATGTTTTAACTACACAAGATGTAAGTTATTATTTTTTTTAATTTTCGGTTTCTTAATGAAAAACAAGAAAAATAATTTCGGGCCCGTTTCCATGATTAATTTTGCAAAAGCAGGTTTACGTACTTAATACATGAGCTCCAATACCGAAGAACCAACCCCACGGAACAGGTTCAAGTTGTTCTCAGATGAACAAGAAATGCCTCCGTTTTATGTAACCCAAAGGTTTATTGCCTGTTCACCACACTCTGCCAACTATCCACATCGTCAATCACATTAATAGGGCCAAATTAATGCCATCTTATCCACTGTATTGTTACTCTCTCATTAAAGTCTAAGTCTTCTAATGGACCCCCTTTCCTCAGGTTTTCCAACTTAATGCCTGC
>Ga0123353_10016211_pt1 | contig 10877 bp, 6 predicted proteins | sample TergutLab28metaG_3_FD_92763 | JGI IMG/M metagenome (GOLD analysis project Ga0123353, IMG submission 92763) | Labiotermes labralis P3 segment gut microbial communities from Petit-Saut dam, French Guiana - Lab288 P3 | ecosystem: Host-associated > Arthropoda: Insects > Digestive system > Gut ... | reverse complement strand
GTATAGCCAACGCATTGAACGGCACCGCGAATATAGGAATGGTGTCAAGAGAGCTGAGGGGCCCCGGAGAGAAGGACGCCGGCTTAATAGAGCATAAGATAGCGATGGACGCCGTTGTGATAATCGTCCACGAGTCGGTCTACAACGGAGGCGTGACCAATATAACTCCGGCACAGCTGCAATCGATATACCTGTCTACAGGTACCGCAACCAACTGGAATAACATCGGGGGAACGAACACCGCAGCGATAGCGGCCATCGACAGAGAGGCGGGTTCCGGAACAAGGGACACATTCGACTCACTGGCACTGGGTTCGAGCAGCGCGGTTCACAAGACCACCATACCCAGCAAGAGCTCGGCCGGCGAGATGCTGAACACTGTCAGCCAAACGCCCAACTCGATAGGATATGTGGGCATGGATGCCCTTGATCACCTGCCGAGCAACGTCAGGGTGCTCAAGGTCAACAATGTCACTCCGTCGGAATCCACCGTCCAGGACAGCTCCTACCTCCTTCACAGGTACCTTGTGCTGTGCACGAACGGCCAGCCTACCGGCACGGTCAAAGCGTTCATAGACTGGATCACGAGCCCCGCGGGCCAGAACGTGGTCAAGGAAGGCGGATTCGTAAAGCTGCCGTGATCATGAATCGACCCCAAAACCCCTTACTTTTTTTTTCTATTGCTTAAATCGGATGCATGCTCATTGTTTCGAACATCCGGGCTGCCGCCCTTTGGATCCAAATATATAATTACAGCGAAATAAATATGATTATTTATGATATATATTCCAATATATATTATATCGATAAAATATATACACATCTCATGAATCACATCCTCCATGGGTAAACTCATGCCCGCCGGACCCTTTGCCGGCGGGCTTGGAATGTGGTCAAATGGACGATGAGAAATTCAACATCAGAAGAAAGGGAAAGATACACTCGGACACCGTTGTGAGATACATCCTCGTTGCGATATCATTCGTATCCGTCGCTGCGATATTGTTCATAATACTGTTCATGTTCACCAACTCCCTTGATGCGATGAGGAGCGTCGGGATATGGGAGTTCATATCAGGCAGCACCTGGAGGCCGCTGAACGGCCTTTACGGAGCGTACCCTCTGATCGTGGGAACCATACTCATAACGATCGGGGCGGTATTGTTCGCGCTGCCTCTCGGTCTCGGCTCCGCGATATTCATATCGGAGGTGGCGCCGAAGAAGATAAGGAACATACTGAAGCCGATATGCGAGGTCCTGGCAGGGATACCGTCAGTTGTATACGGTTTCTTCGGGCTGGTGGTGATAGTTCCGTTCATACTGCAGAACTTCAGTTCGCAGACCATCTACGGGTCGTCGTGGCTGGCAGCTTCAATACTGCTCGGCATAATGGCGCTGCCCATAATAATCTCCGTTTCCGAGGATGCGATGAGGGCCGTACCGAATTCGTACAGGGAGGCCTCGCTGTCCATGGGCGCCACGAAATGGGAGACAACGAGAAAGGTAGTGGTGCCCGCGGCGGCATCCGGCATAGCCGCGGCCACGATACTGGGGCTGGGGCGTGCGATGGGTGAGACGATGGCAGTTCTCATGGTCGCGGGCAACACGGCGATCATACCGCAGCCTCTGTGGGATGTGTTCAGCACGCTCAGGGCGATAACGGCAACGCTCGCCCTTGAGATACCGGAGGTGACGCCGGGAAGCGTCCATTATTCGGCGCTGTTCATGCTCGGCCTGATACTGATGATAATGGTCCTTCTGGTGAACATGTCCGCCAAGGTGATCATGAAGAGGACGAGCAGGAAGTTCGGCGGCCCCGGATCGAATGAATCGTTTTTCGGCAAACTGTTCAGAAAGAAGGCGCCCGCAGAGCAAAACAACGCAAAGCCATCCGTATTCTCGTTCATATCGAAGTCGAAGATGAAAAGGTCGTTCATGCTGACCGCCCTTTTCGTGCTGGTGTGGATGATGGCATCCCTGTTCATAACTTCCATGTATGCGGCGGCCATCGCAATGGCAGCGGTCGTCCTGTGGCTGGTCATCGGGGAGGTGATGAAGAAGATAGGCGCGACCAACAGGCAGAAAGTTGCGCACACATCGTTACTTATGGTGGTGGGCGTTGTAATGCTGATACTGGTGTTCCTGATATCCGACATCGTGATAAAGGGGATACCGGCGCTGTCGTGGGACTTCCTTACCGGATACCCCAGCCGCGCAGGCAGGCAGGGCGGGATATATCCTGCGATAATCGGTACATTGAAACTCGTGCTCGGAACGATGCTGATAGCATTCCCTCTGGGGATATTCACCGGCGTCTATCTTTCCGAATATTCAAAGAACACCCCGACCACCAAGGTCATACGGGAGGCGATAGACATACTCAACGGCACGCCGTCAATAGTTTTCGGACTGTTCGGCATGGCTGCTCTGGTGATATTCTTAGGTTGGGGATACTCGCTGATAGCAGGTTGCGTGACCCTGGCATTGATGATACTGCCGATGGTGATCAGGACCACCGAGGAAACGATCCGCGCGGTGCCCGCAGAGTTAAGGGAGGCATCCTTTGCAATGGGCGCCACCAAATGGCAGACCGTTACAAAGGTCGTCCTGCCGGCAGCGTTCGGAGGGGTGGTAACCGGCCTGATATTGAGCATAGGGCGTGCCGCAGGCGAGACGGCACCCATTATGTTCACTGCCGTGGTAGCTATACAGACAAGGATGTCGATAGACATATTCTCGCCGGTGATGGCCTTGCCATATCACCTTTATTATCTGGCGGCGGAGGTCCCGGGATCTTCGATGAATCAGTACGGTACTGCGCTGGTGCTCATGATAATCGTGCTTTCGATGTTCGCGCTGGCATCGATAATAAGGTACAGGTACGACAAGAAGGTCAGGTGGTGATCCTATGGATGAAATAACAATGGAGATCGAGAAATTAAACCTCTGGTACGGGGACAATCAGGCGTTGATAGATGTTACGATGCCCGTCCGGAAGAATAAGATAACTGCGCTGATAGGCCCTTCCGGATGCGGCAAATCGACGCTCATAAGATGCATGAACAGGATGAACGACCTCGTCGACGGATGCCGCGTAGAAGGTAAGATGTTATACCACGGGCAGAACATCTACGACAAGGATGCGGATGTGATGGCGCTGAGAAAGAGGATCGGTATGATCTTCCAGAAACCGAATCCGTTCCCGATGTCGATACGCGACAACATAACGTACGGCCCGAAGATACACGGCATAACGAAACAGGACGAATTGGACGAGATCGTTGAAAGGTCGCTGAAGCAGGCCGTCCTGTGGGAAGAGGCAAAGGACCGTTTGGATCAATCCGCTTTCTCACTGTCGGGAGGGCAGCAGCAGAGGCTCTGCATAGCAAGAACGTTATCCATAAATCCGGAAGTCATACTCATGGATGAACCGACGTCCGCGCTCGATCCGATAGCGACGGCGAAGATAGAGGACCTGGCGGTCGAGCTGCAGAAGGATTATACTGTTGTGATAGTCACGCACAACATGCAGCAGGCCGCGCGCATAAGCGATTTCACGGGTTTCATGTACCTTGGGAAGATGATAGAGTTCGGCGACACAGAAAAGATATTCAATAAGCCATCCGATGAGCTTACTGAGAGATACATAACGGGGAGGTTCGGGTGATACCATGAGAAGATTGGCTTTGGATCTGAAAGCGATGACCGGTTCGGTCACGGAAATGGGGGAATTGGTTGTCAACATGCTGGAGGGGGCGGTCAGCGCCCTCGTCAATTCCGATACGGGATTGGCGGAGGAGGTCAGAGGAAAATATGACCGTGTCGCGTTCCTTGAGACGCTGATAGAGGATGAGGCGCTGAGGATCCTGATACTGTATCAGCCGATGGCCTCGGATATGCGATTCACCGCCACGGCGCTGAAACTGATAACCTATCTGGAAAGAATAGGGAAATACAGCAAGAACATCGCCAAGGCGGCGATATACCTGAGGGACAGGCCGACCACATACCACATGGACGACGTTTTCAAGATGTGCGGCGTAGCGGTCAACATGGTGCGCGGAGTTGTGGACGCATTCGAGAGCAGGAACATCGAAGGCCTTGAGAAATATCCTGAGATGGACGACGAACTGGACAGTTACCGCGTTGCCGTCATAGATGAGAATGTAAAACGAATGCACAAGGACCCCAGCTCGGTGGAAGCATGCACTTATTACATATCCGTAGCGAAATATCTTGAGCGTGTAGGCGACAATGCCTGCAAAGTAGCGGAGAAGATAATATACATGGTCTCCGGAAAACGTATCGAGGTAAGCGGGGATTCCGGTACGTTATGACCTCTTCTCAACCTTCTTTTCCTTATCTCTTTTTCCCACTATCGAATTGATGGCGAGTTCCGCTATGTCCATCGAGTACTCGCATATACGTCTCAGGCTGCCCGTCATCAGGTTGACGGACAATGCGGCATCATATTCCTTTCCAAGCGCATGCCTGTTGAGCCTCTTTGTCGTTTCGTTAAGATCCCTGCATTCATTGACACAGTCGCTGGCTGCCTGAGGGTCCTCGTTGTTGAATGTTCCCAAAGATTTCACGAATATCGATATGGCCGCGTCGCACAATATCGACGCTTCGTCCCGCAGATCTGCGAATGCATCTTTCCCGACCATCTTCTTCGTATTCTCTGATATCAGGACGGCGTGGTCGCCGATCCTCTCGATGATCCTGCTTATAGTGTAATTCGATGTGATATCGGAATGGTCAAGGCCTATCTTCTTCAATAGACCGATATCCCTCTGGAACATGTTCGTCTGCCTGGTGATCAGCCACGCCAGCCGGTTGACGTCGCCGTCCCTTGCAGATATATCGTTAACGAACGAAGCGTCATCGTTCCTCAGTGCGGAAACAACATCGGTGAGCATGTTCCTGACCAGGACCTTCATTCTTTCAACGCTTTTGCTCATCTTCATCTCAGCCGGGTCGACAAGGTCCTTCAGTACTATCTTATGATCGTACTCCTCTATGATCTCCAATCCTATCGCCATCTGCGTCATCTTGTTGATGACGTCAAGCACATTGTTGCTGAGCCTGGATGATGATGTAATCTCTATAAGACTGAAACCGAACATGTAAGCGCCAACAAGCATCCTGAATATGAGGTCCGGGTCCGTAAGGCCGTCGACGTCCAACACCTTCGTGATGTATTCGGACGTGTTCTCGGTATTCGCGGTCGTTATGATTATGCTGCCGTCCGACTGCGGGCTTAAGCTCAGAGGATCGTTCTTCTTAAGGCCGACGGTCTCCGCCCACTCCTTGGGCAGCGTTACTATGAATGACGAACCGCCCGTCATCTGCACTCGTCTTATGTCCACGGCACCGTCAATGCAGTAGCAGTTAAATAGTTATCTATACAGAATCGGATAAATATATATTCTATATATAAAATTAATACAAAATGGTACAGATATGGGACGATCAGAACGTATGCGGCAGCACATCTGCACATTAAGCCCCCGCATCTTCAAAATATGATACGGAATTGACCGATCATTCGCATGTCCATCATCATGATATGCTCTTTTTCCACGGCGAAGCAAGCATGTATTTAAGGCAATAGCAAGCTTTTACATATCATACCTACATTGTAGGCACATGTCGGATATCTACTTCGTCGAACGCAACGGGAAGAGATATGCCTACAAGAGCACATCAAGATACGAGCCCGGAAAGAAATACCCGGTCACCGTGAACGAATACGTCGGCAGGGTGGACGAAGCCACCGGTGAGATAATACCCAAGAAAGAGAGAGTTAGAACGGCCCTGGATCATGAGAATATGAGGATGCTGAGGTTCGGCGGTTCGTACGTATTGCTGGAGATGGCGGAGAAAATGGGGCTGAGGGACGACCTCATCGCCTCTTTCGGCCCGGATGGAGAGAAACTGCTTGCGCTGGGCATAGCGCAGGTCCTTGCCGGCGGGCCGTTGGCCTCATCCGAAGATGTGATGGAAGGCTGCATGATCCGGGAACTTATGGGAATAAATAATTTTTCAGTTGCGAAGATGTCCGAGTTCATCAAAAAGACGGGGGATGCGGCGCGCAATATGGAAACGTTATTCGAAAAGCGCGTGCTGAGATCGAGGAACGTACTGAGCTACGACGCTACATCGGTCTTCACGCAAAGCACATTGAAAAGATGGGACCGCCGGCGCGAAAGCGAAACATTAAGGCAGGCCGATGTCGGGTTGGTCACAGACAGAAACGGAATACCGGTGATGTTCGAAGTGTATCCAACATTGATATCGGATGTCAGGACAATGGAGAGGACCGCGGAGCGCGCGCTCGAATACGGGGCGGAATCCTGCACGCTGGTGATGGGCCGCACACTCGGGTCCGCGTCCGATCTGGACCGTATGCTTGATAACGGAACGCAGTTCATGATGCTCGGGAAACGGGGGACGAGATGCGTGAAGAAGCTGATGTCTGATATGATAAAATTAAAAGGGGACCCGGATCTTGATGCGTTCCACGACGGAAAAGCGTATTCGGTCATCGAAACATCCGTGGCCGTCGCCCGCAGGGACCCGGGCAAGGACGGAGCGGATGAGGAGAGCAGCTACACCAGGGAATTCAAACTTATGACGCCGGACGACCCGGGATTCGCACACGTCCCGGAAGGGAAGAGGATGAAAGCGTTCGTCTGCTTCAGCAAAGAAGGCAACGAAGAGGAGAACAGGAAACTGCGCCTGGCATTGGCAGGCATAGAAGCGAAGCTGAGGGAGATGGACCCGCAGACCGCGGTCAGAAAACAGAACAAGGTCGCCGGCGGGTATTCGAAGTACATAGAGTGCAGCATAAAGGACGGAGAACTGATCATAGAGCGGAAACGCAACGCCCTGTCGTTCTGCATGAACAGATCGGGCATGTTCGTCATGTTCACGCACGGGTTCGGTTCATGGGGGGAGATGATGTCCTGCTACGACCGCAGGGCAAACGTCGAGCAGGCGCTCGGCATCTCGAAGAACGAGTTGGACGGCGACAGATGGAAGGTGTTCGATCCAATGTCCGATAAAGGAAGGTCGCTGGTAAAGTTCATTGCGCTTGTATTGTGGTGCGGATCCGCAACGGCGCTCCGTTCGGGCGACGGAATTCCCGTGACGAGCGCCCTTCAGTCGCTGGTCAACATAATGGCCGCAGGCAGCGGCGATGAATGGAGGCTGTCGGAGATCACGGAGAAGAACAAAGGCCTCCTGAAGCTTTTCGGATCGCGGGAACCTCAGGCCATATACCATCTGAGATAGGGACATCCTCACGATAAATTATACCTACATATTTTTAAAATTAATATTATATGTATGTTCAGCCGCTGTTGCATCCCGCTGATCATTCATGTACGCTGCAATGACACTTTTTTCAAAATATAGCCTTCATGTATGATCAAAACAGCTTTTTTACGCAATAAATAGCCGTTATGTATAATAAATATCCGTTATATATAGAAAATAGGCCAAACAGGCCATGGTACGGGCTGCATATGACCTTTTGTGGTCAACAGCGAAAAATTCATCCATATTGTACAATACAATCCTACGAAGGATGAAATCCAAAGTTTTATATGCAATAAAAAATTTGGATTTTTTGACAGCTTGAATAAAGGCACGATCATCGCAGCAGCGATCTGAATGCATAGCTTCGGCAGTGCCGGCCGCCAACATAACGGCGGCCGGACCCGCACTTACAGGAGGGGGAAATATATGAATAAGGACAACAGGAGGCCCATCTCTCAAATGAGCAGAGAGCAAAGGACCGAGTTTGAAAAAGAGGCAGGAGCTTCTCGCTCGATCGTCAGAAAAGGGGCCATAGGCACTATTTTTATCGCGGTGATGTTCTCGCTCGCCTCATTGGCGCTGGCGGCATTACCGAACGGCGAAACGCAGAACGACGGGATGGCGATAGGTACGGATTCTCCGTACGGCAATGTCTTCCCCACAGGAAGGACATTCCCGGTGAACGATATCGGTAGCGGCGATTTCATGATGGGGTCAGGCCTCATATATGAGATCACGGCCGTGGGCGGGAAAGGAGTGTCCGCAGGAACTTCGCAAGGCGGGAGCGGCGCATCCATAACGACATGGTTCGACAACAGGGCCGGCGCCGACGCCATATGGAGCTATTCGGCCAAGGCGGGAGGCGCGGCAGGGAACGGGGCAGGCAGCAGCGGAGGCGCGGGCGGCCATGCGATGTACGTGTTCGATAACACAGGCACGATAATGATCGCTGCCGGAGGCGGCGGAGGCGCAGGCAGTTCCGCAGGAGGCGGAGGTTCGGCAGGCATCCCCGACGGCACAGGGACGTTCATAGGATACAACGGGACAGGGTCTTACAACGTGGGCACTGCGAACGGCGGCCAGGGAGGGCAACAACTGACCGGAGGTGCCGGAGGCACGGCATCGGGCGGTGCCGGCACACCCGTATATGGCGGCGCCGGCGGCAACGCAGGCAGCGGGAACGGAGGATCCGGCGCCGGAGGCAGTTTCAAGAACTCGGGAGGCGGCGGAGCAGGCTACACCGGAGGCGGAGGCGGAGGCATAGCCGGTTCCGGCGGCGCGTACGGCGACGTTCCGGCCGGCGGAGGCGGAGGTTCAAGTTTCATACATTCGAACATGGTATTCGAGAATGCCGCAGCAAACGATGCGAACGGGCGGAACGCAAGCCTGACCGTCGTCGAGTATTATGAATACGGCGTTTCAGGCAAGATCACAGGCAAAGAGAACGGCCCTCTGAACGGGGTCAAGGTATCGTACACGATCAACGGCGTTCCGGGAACAACCACGACCAACAGCAGCGGCGAGTACGTGATAGCTTCGCAAGCGGACACGGTCATTGAGATAACGGGCGTATATTCAGCGCAATATACGCTTGACGAAACATTGACGCCGTTGCCGGACCCGTTCATCATAAGCGCCGCGGACCCCGTCCATACGGGCGCGGATTTCAAAATGTTCAAGCAGTACAAGTACACCATAACCGGAGGTTCGGGGATCTTCACGGTAACGGTCGAAGAGGACAGCGGTCCGAGGGAGCTGACAAGCGGCGTTGCGATACAGTGGGCGACCGATATTATAAAGTCGCATGCTTCCGGCAACCCGTGCACGATCACCTTCGGCTCCGAAGGTTCAACGCTGGACATAGGTGCCGCTAACATAACCATGAAGGTCGACCCGCCAGGATGGGATGTGACGCTGTACGGTAAGCTGACATCGTCGTACAGTGTAAGCGACAACGGCGTGATCACGATCATCAACAATGTGACGATCAACAGCTACGCAGACCTGACCGCAACATCTTCCAACGCCACCGTCAGTGTGATCCGCAGCGAAAGCGAAGGAAGCGTGAACATACTCGGCGGCACTGTGCAGAACACCGGTAACGGATACGCTATACGTAACTACATCTGGGGAGATGTCGTCATATCAGGCGGCCTTGTCAGCTCAAAGAACATAAGCCACACGATATACAACAGCTACAGGGGCACCGTTACGGTCGCCGGCGGCACGGTGGATAACCAAAGCATCGGCAACACGATATACAACGGCATCGGCACGATCGTCATATCAGGCGGCCTGGTAACCGGCGGAGGCATCGCAGTCAACAACCACACGACCGGAAAGGTCATCATATCCGGCGGTGTGCTGGAGAGCAAGGACTTCGGGGTATGCAACTACGACACCGGAGAGGTCCTCATAACGGGAGGTACGGTCCGAAGCGCCGACATTGCGGTATACAACCGTACAACAGGCGAGGTCGCCATAACGGGCGGCACGGTGGAGAGCACAGGTTCGTTGCCCGCGATATGGAGCGACCAGAATGCGAAGATAACGATAAAGGATGCCACGATATCGTCAGCCGCACTGTGCGCAATATACATGCCCAACAGCGGCGCCACGCTGATACTGGGCGGCAGCCTAACCATCAGCGGCTATATCGACGTCACGGCAGGAAGGCTGAGCGTCATCAATGCGGGGGACGATATTCTCTCGCCGGACGGAAAGACATACAGCGTGAAGATACACAACCCGTCCGACGGAGCGTTAGCGGTCGCGGGCGGCGCGGATTTCCTCAGCAATTTCATGCTTGTAGGTTCAGAGTACTATCTGTACATCGACGGCGCCGACCTTCGCATGGGGCCATGTTATGTTGTAACATTCAATGTGAACGGCGGACATCCGGAGCCGGAGGAACAGCACATACCGAAGATCGGATCGCTGCTGATAAGCGCACCACCCGAGCCGACGAAGGACACATACCTGTTCGCAGGATGGTCAGTTGACGGAACGACGGTGTGGAACTTCTCCGTGGACACAGTATCAGGGGACACCAATCTAACAGCGATGTGGGCGATGGACCCCACCTACTGGTTTGAAGTGACATTTGACACAGACGGAGGATCGGCAGCACCGGACACTCAACACATCCTGAACGGTGGTTTCGTAGCGGAACCGCCAGCACCGACCAAGTACACGTACCTGTTCGCAGGATGGTCAGTCGATGGGACAACGGCATGGGACTTTGAAACCGATATGGTGTCAGGGGGCACCAATCTCACAGCGATGTGGGCGATGGACCCCACCTACTGGTTTGAAGTGACATTTGACACAGACGGAGGATCGTCTGCGCCGGATACTCAACACATCCTCTCCGGCGGCCTGGTAACAGAGCCGCCTGCACCGACCAAATACACGTACCTGTTCGCAGGATGGTCAGTCGATGGGACAACGGCATGGGAATTCTCAGCAGACACAGTATCAGGGGACACCAATCTCACAGCGATGTGGGCATTGGACCCCACCTACTGGTTCGATGTGACATTTGATACCGATGG
>Ga0123353_10016209_pt1 | contig 10878 bp, 6 predicted proteins | sample TergutLab28metaG_3_FD_92763 | JGI IMG/M metagenome (GOLD analysis project Ga0123353, IMG submission 92763) | Labiotermes labralis P3 segment gut microbial communities from Petit-Saut dam, French Guiana - Lab288 P3 | ecosystem: Host-associated > Arthropoda: Insects > Digestive system > Gut ... | reverse complement strand
ATCTGTATCTTAGAAGGGCCTGAAGATGATTCTATAAGAATCGAAACATGTTGCCCTAATACAATAATAAACATAATAAAGTTTTGTTGTGTTTGACTGACACATCATTGTATATTTATATACGCTAATGTCTCAGTCACAAAACTGATACTCCACCCAATTAAAGCAATCTTTCTTTCAGCACACCGTTTTCGAGGTCACTGGGCCAGCGGAACTCTAGCACGAAATCAAGTCAGCTTCAGACAAGACAGGCTATGTGCGTATAACGTAACGCTGGGGTCCGTTCTTGCAACCATTGTTGCAGTGAAAAAAGCGATAAGTGCTACTAATTCTGAGTGTTTGTTTCTAGCCTTAGGTATCCAGCATGCAAAGCGCACGCGCTGTATTATATTGCCATCTGTGGCCTGCGGGGACTGTACTATATTTACACACATTGTCTCAGAAATGGCGCGATTTCCGAAAAACAGTTATTCAACAAAAAATGTGTTTTCACGTTCTTTATATTTTGTTTCTGAAACATTCCTCAATCTAAGAAGAAATGAGCGAGATATAATACAAAAATGTACAGCTGGTCTTAATGTAAATTACCCATTATTCTTGTCAGATTTAAATGAACCTTGAATTTTCTCTACATTTTGTCGGAAAATACTGAAATGTTTAATTTCATGAAAATTTGTCCAGTGGGAACCGAGTTGTTCCAAGCGGACAGACGGACAGATAGGACAGATGGATAGAGATACATGACGAAGCTAATAGTCTCTGTGCGAAATTTTGCGAAAAGCGCCTTAAATTGAGTATATGTTTAAAGGAAGAGCTGAAGCAGATCGGAGTTTCTGACGGCAGTGACCACCGTGTTACCACAGCCAGCAGGACAGGTAGCAAGAGGAATCCACTTCCTCCATTTGTGGGACAGACGATGACGTGTGTAAGTTTCTCCGAAATTCTGGTACCTGTGTACCAGACCACACGGCGTCACATTCCAGAAGACGTTAACCCTCAGATTTAGTGTAGTTAATACAACGTGTACATGAATAATCACTTACGCGCGTATTTCAAACGGCATTACTGCTCCTTTCAGTGGATCTACACGCTGTGTGAACTCTACTGGTTCATACTATATACAAAACATGAAAGCGCCTCGGCCATACAGCAGTGAGGAAATTCCTATTGAAATTCCCTGCTCACTCGCTCGTCTTAGTTCCTAGATTTCTCTTCTAAGAATTCAAAAGAGGAAAACGTGCATAAATTCATCAGAATATGAAAATCCAACTTTCTATAAAATTCAATAATGTACAGTACAAAAGTGCACATCTGTATTGTTGTTAGTATGCAAGAAAACACAAAGAAACAAAGAACGTGCATGTACTGACAGAACACACGTTTCGCCGAGCGCCATACAAATGATCATGATATACACCTCATTCGGTGCTCCATTTTTTAACTTATTTCATTAACACAATTCAAAATTTATTCGTTTATTCCAACCAACCCTTGTTGAATCGCGAGTGGGGGGGGGGGGCCGAATCCCTTGATTGATGTTTTTGTGGTTTTCTAATTTCGTTTCAAAAATTCCTAGTTCTGGTAAAGAAAACCTCTCTTTTAACCTTTTCCTCAACACCGCATCTGTGACGGGATGTTCCGGTGGATGCAAGGCGTCGTATGCGATAAAGCAGTCTTGGTCGCGAACACTGTAAAAAAAAACACCCGCCACATATTTAAATATGACAAAGAATGTCCTTCCACACAGGACCCAAATGCAACAATTATCCTAAGTCACTCACTTTTTTTCGGAAGATCTTACGATGCCGTGAAACATCCGAATAAATGAGGAAGCAGGAAAGCGTAAAGAACTTTCAGAGTAATACATTGAATTCTCCACCCACCTTTGTCTTTCATTAACATTTTCGAATAAACTAGGGTAGAAACGTTCAGACTTCTCAGTAGGGTTAAGACGATTGTGGATTATACTTAAACCCATACACCTTTCGGAATTTATCCACAAAAAAAGGTAAAGTGCACCCTTGTACAGGCTCTGAGGCTCTGTACGGGCCGTGCAGCCCATAGAGGGAGTAGAGGTATAGCTCTACTCTTTCTTGACCATGGCACTAGAAGGGAGTGAGGGGTCAGCCTCACGCCTCGGCCGCTCTTTACCCCCGGGAAAGACCCGGTACCAATTGTACAGGAAGCTGGGTGGGTCCCAGGGCCGGTCTGGACAGGTGCGGAAAATCTCGCCCCCACCGGGATTCGATACCCGGACCGTCCAGCCCGTAGCCAGTACCTATACCGACTACGCTACACGGCCCACGGGAATTTATCCATGGTATACTGAAAAATATTTCATGAATCGTGAACAGGTTTACAGTGTAAATAATGATGAAGTTGTGACAATTCTTTTGGAAGAAGCAAGCTTGAAGACTAGAATAGATCCTGTCCCGAAGTGTGGTGTGTTGAATTTTAACACATACGGCGGAGAAAGTCCAAAAATTCTATTATTTCAAACGTCCGGACTTATTGGAAATTGCACTGAAAATTTCCCATAGTTATTCCTTGTGACCTGTGCAACAACAAGACCAATAGGCCTGTGTACTGGACAAGGTCTAAGAGAAGTGGGTGGATTATACTGCTACACGTATTTTATCCATACTGATATGCGTCTGAATACCTGCTTATATACATATATCGTTTATAAGTTAAAGAAGTTAAATAAAGGAAGCTATAACCCACTAAGTCTTGGTTTCCAAGTGCAGGTAAATGGTGCGCCACACCCTGGCCTCCTTACTCCGACATAAATCTTGTACAACAATTTCAGTTGAGCCCACCCATCAGATCTGAAGGCACGATGAAAAGAGAGAATTTTCACCCTCCCAGGGAACTGAACGCCCATTCTCCGTTCGTCCATCCAGTGGCACACTCTCTGTATTGCATGGGATACTCGGCTGTCTGAATTATGACGCCATGTTTTCGAAATAATCAACTAAACATTTGCGTCGTCTAATCTGTAATTCGATGTTAGCGACACGGCTTAGAACAATTGTAAAGCGTGTGTGCCTGCATGTAAGAGGCACTTCTCTTCAGTCTTTGTAGAGGTACTGGCTTTTATTTTCTCAAAAAGAACTTCTCACTCCGTAGATTTGGTAGTTGATTTAATTCGTGCTGTAGGCAGCAACTGAAGTTCTTATACGATATTCCACTCTAATCTAGTAACAGTAATTGCAACCAAAGAAAAAATTGTGAAAGATGTGAAACGGGCTCAGAAACTAATCCGTTAACCAGTCTGTTTTCTGTACAAATTAATGGTTCAGCAAATAAAGGATAATTATATTGTTGTTTATTGGAAAATAATAAAAAATTCAGTTTGTTAAGAAATAAATATTCATTTCAATTTGCGTCTAATTAACAACCATGTAACATGGATGTACCAAAAACAAAGATAATTGATTAATAGGTAATAGTTCAATTAATGATTATTTTCCACTCGTCTCTATATTTTACGCACAGACACATCGCCGCAGATAACGAAACTATGAACGATGCAGATGGCACAACAGATGCAGTGCCCATCGACTTGCCTCTCACCCGGTACCAGGTAGTGACTTCAGTTACAAGCCAACATTCGGCGCTTTACAAATAACGCAAGTGTTCCAAATCTCTCTACAATAGACCGACGCTCTAACGACAGAATATGTTCTGTTCCATGAAACTTCCAAGTACGTAGAACGCGTTTACCTGTGAATCGTTTTTAAATGAACAAAAGATAATATCGTAAATCTCGAAATGTAACATTCAGACACAAGAATAGTACATTGGTATGAACACGGCAAGCGGTTATTTAATGCAAGCCCATTTGCCAGTACATGGCTGGATTTACGGAACAGATTCGATACAATAGACCCACATTAAATGTTCTTCAGCAGCTGGTGTTTTATCTTAATCTGTTTCATTTTGTGGACTTACACCAACTTCTATATACATGTTTCATCCTTTAGTATACAGTGATAAGATGATACATCAGCTTCTATTCAGTAGCGTTACCGTGCTTAAATATCTCGTACCGTCTTTCATTTTAGACATGCGGCGTTAGAAACCTTAGCCAGTTTAGGCTGACTCTTGAAGTATGGAAACTTCTTTGTAAAGGAATTGCACACAGTCCTTATATCTGACAAGTATCGTTTGTGACTTCCCTTCGTTCGCGTGGGCTGTCGCTGTGGTGGGCTGCGTTACTCGATAAGTGAGTCGATAAGAAGTGACAAACGATGTTTGACAAATAAAATAAGGACCCCACGTTATACTAGCATATTTCACGTACTGCTAGCGTACAGGCCTAAATGTTTAACAAATAAACGTATAAATATCATTCATAGAAACGAAGTCACACAGACACTGTAGGTAAATGGATAGAGCCTTTTTAACACTACCGAGGGGTACAAAATATCCTTCCTTTAAAATCGTTCGCATACCTGCAGAGCGCCTGTTATAATCGATCGGTAGGTCCGCCGGTCTAAAAGCACGAACAATTTCTAAAATCGATTCCGCTATCTTCATAAAATCTGAAACTGGCTAATTTAATTGGAATTTTGTTAATCAATCCCCGTTTTGGCTAAACTCTTACAAAAATACTGGACTCTGGACATTAATCCCCATAAGCACAACTGCGCCAGTTTCGAGATTAACACGTCCGTGACTCGATACATAGTTACCAGAGGAACAGAACTTCTGGAAAGCCACTTCACAGGAATGAAATGTGTACTTTATTACTAGCAAAATTTCCTCCTAAATCTCCTCATTGTTGAGGTTTCGAGATCACACTCAGACACACCACACTCTGTAGGTCTCGTTTGGACGAGGGATCAGTCAATCGCACAGACCTCTACCTAACAACACCAACACTCACAACAGACATCCATACACCCGACGAAATTCAAGCGCGCAATACCATCAAGCGGGCGGCCATAGACCCACGCGTTAGACGGTATGGTCATCGCGATCGGCGCACAGGTTTTGACGTTGATGAAATTTCCTTATAGAACGTAACGTGGAATACGCGTGTTTACTCGCATTACATGAGCGTGTTACAGCGCAACAATAAAGACGCAACTAATTGTTTCAGTGCTGCTAATTTTCAGCCAATTCACAGCGGAGGCTAAGAATGTTATTTCTGTATTTGTGGTACTGGCCTACTTATCATCGCTGTCAGTAAATAAGACTCTAAAGCGTCTAATGGTGGGAATATAAATAATCACTGAATAGGAAAGATAAGGGAGGCAGCGGTTCCGGTCCAATTTGAAGAACGATCCGGGCAGATTCCTGAAGCAACTGAGCAAATCCACGAAAACATCAATCAGTATACAGGGTCTCTGGACCGAGACTTGAGCCCGGGATGATGCCCAAAATACGAAGCAGGAGTACCAACCACTCCAACGCGAAGTAACACATTAGGTTTTCAATGCCTTCTTGCAACAACTTTATCATATCCAGTTGGCTTTTACAGATTACGGTTAACGAAAATAGATAAAGTAAGTCAAATCTACACCATGATTGGGCTACGTTTAGAGTCCCGATTACATGTATTTACCCCTTCATTTATACTGCACTTAAAACTCAGCATGAGCACGCCGGGTGCGGCCAACAGCACATCCGTTTCATACGTTCCGTCACCTATTCCAGAACTGAAGATTTTAGCTCTTCTTGTCAGAACAAAATATTAATAATACGATTGGGATACCTTCTGGCTAACTACCAAATATGTGCGGTCGATACATGTAGCTTATGAATAGACAATACGCATTCAAAACTTTCACATTTTAAAACATATACCATGAAGTTGTCCAGTCTCAGGTCACTCAGATATATATACCGCACCCCCACCCCCCTCACTTCGAGAATGAAAGCATAATATTTGCACACTCCTGATACAACCATATTTAAGCATTCTGTGTCAATTCTTAAAGTATAGAAGCTGCCACATGACTGCAACCTGTTAACACCTCTGTGGCAGTGATATCCTTATAGGCCTGTTCCATCCGTTTGAAAGCGAGAGAAACTTTCAAAGAAGCCCGGAAAGACTCAGTACGCTTTCGGAAGAGATAATGATAATTAGTATAATTATTATGAATGTCATTGGCCTAAATGACGTTACAAATGACGTGATATATTTTCTGTGAAGCGAAACTAAACTTTTAAAAGATGACAAAAATTCGCGCACATGCCGTCAATAATGTAAACCCCTGACTTTAAAAATTAAGACAGAAAGTTATACAACATATATCCCTGCTGTTTAGTTTCGATTTACACGTCACCGTTAAATGGCTGAAGGTATCAACTTATCAAGAAGTGGGCGCGTCGTTGTAACACGTAAAATTGTTACTGGGAGGTCGCGCGGAAATATGCTTGCGTTCCGCGAGAAGTGGTATGGGTCCAATTGATGGTCAAGACGTAGACTAAGAAACTTCGATAGGGATACTTGAAACTCTCCCGTGATATCACTTGTGCTTCTCCATGTATCTCCTGCCACAGCTGCAATTATGACATCTTCATGTCCTGGTGTTCGTACTGCCGACAGGCGACCTGCATTGACAGGTGCCATCATTGTTACTCTTCTTATTTCACAAAGACGCTAATGCAATCGTCGAAAAACATTAGCGTCTGGATGAGGTCGACCGGGGTGACGCACTGCAAATTCCCCTGATTTTTTTAATATTCGTCGCATATGTGTATTGCTTGATCATTCGGTAACAACTGAGCCCTGCTCTGCACTCTGTGCCTTGAATACACTTTGAAAAACCGCTTTTTTCTTGTGGGGGGGGGGGAACAATATTGTTGAGACCGGCCTTACCCCTTCTGGCGTGTGAGGTGTATCTACACAAGTTAATGTCACGTTACGAACGTCGAACAGCACATTTTCACTCATTTTTTAAGCAAGAATCACACTTTTGAAAGCTTGTGCCCGAATTTCCTTTCATCCTCTATGTTATTCGGATTAGCTTCGCTCTTTGAAGAATCAAATTACCCCGTAATGCTTATATTACTCGGAGCGGGCTGGAAGCCTCTCTTTTTTATGTGTAGTTTTGTCAGTAGATGAGAGCAGAGTGACCTCTGCAGCGTCTAGTGTTTTGATACCGGCAGCAATTATTCAGAACAAATTGCTGCATTGTTATTTCTATGGTATTCTGCAAGTTCATAAATATACCTTCATGTGTTCCGAGAAACTAGATATATGGAAGTCGTCAGACTCTCGGACTGTGAGAATAAGTCATGTTTTAAGTGTGAGGAAAATTCTTCTCTCTCCACCCGAGTAACGCAACATATGGAAGGAACTTCGCCGCCCAACCGACAAAAGTTCGTCTCAATCATTCTTCGGGGCGTTCGCAAATTGCGAAAAGCGACTATTAGCTTCGTCATGTCTTTTCGCCCGTCCGTCTATCCGAATGGCATAACTCGACTCGCACTGGACGGATTTCCCTGAAATTTGATACTTGCATATTTTTCGAAAAAAAAACTGTCCAGAAAATTCAAGTTTCATTAAGATCGGAAAAGAATAACGGGTACTTTACATGTAGACCAATACACATTTTTTATCATATCTCTCTCTCCGTTCTTCTTAGAATGAGGGACGTTCCAGAAAGGAAATTGTAGTGGAAGTCACAACACACACTTTTCGCTCGGTAACTTTTTTTTTCTCGAAAATCGTGCCTTTTTGAGATAATGTGGAAATTATTATAGAGCGAGGCAAGCCACAGAGGACAATAATGCGCAAGAGCATTGCGTGCTGGATAACTAAGGCTAAGCACACGTTCACAATATCTAATACTTATTACTTTTCCACTACAACAATGATTGCACGAACGCTCCTCAACGTTACGTTATACGTGCATTGCTTTCCTTATGCGTCTTTATAGTTACGATCCCTTAATCCCTTAATCCCTCTCCGCTTTCGCTCGTACCGCAGTACCTTAAAGGTGGTGGAGATACATAAAGTGTGTTAAAACACCAACAAATGCACTTGGTTTCACGGATGTAATTGTATTGCACAGTGGTCACCAACTTTTTTTTTTATATATATATTCATGGGTCTGTGCATCGTGAATCAAATTTAATAACTGACCAACAAGATGCGACTGTATTCAGTTTATTACATTTCTGTAGGCAGCTCCACACGTTTATCGGGTGTTGACACCCATCATCAGGAGCTCGTACAACTGTAATTACAGCTTCTGGCACTGGTCAACCGGGTCTGCTACCATCCGCTCTCGTTGTTGAGTTCGAACTGCGTTTCAACTCAACAACAGATGTACAGTACGAGCTCCTGATGATGGGTGTCAACACCCGAAACATGTAGAGCTGTCTACAGATATGTAATAAACTGAATACAGTTATTCAATTTGGTCACCAACACGTTTCGGCCATCTTCAGGGTGGTGAGAACAAGAATACAATTATAGTTAAAATATGCCTCAATCACTCCACGGTTTTAAAAAAAATCGTAAACTTATTGGTTAAAGCTCACGGTTGAGTAATACAATAGCAATTATTATAAAAAAATATCAAAAGTTAAAGTTGTTTGAAGTATGGTTTTGTGGCATGATGTGCATACAGGATACATGTGGTGAATTATGATCCAGATTGGTGAGTGATGATATGGTCCTCACAGTGAACTGCTTCAGATATTTATTACAATGTCCTGATCATAATTTGGGCCGGGTAGCTCAGTCGGTATAGCGACTGGCTACGGGCTGGACGGTCCGGGGATCGAAACCCGGTGGGGGGCGAGATTTTCCGCACCTGTCCAGACCGGCCCTAGGGCCCACCCAGCCTCCTGTACAATGGGTACCGGGCCTTTCCCCGGGAGAAAGAGCGACCGGGTCGTGACGCTGACCCGTCGCCCCCTTCAGTGCCGTGGTCAAGAAAGAGTAGAGCTACACCTCTACTCCCCCTATGGGCCGTACGGCCCGTACAGAGCATCAGTGCCTGTAAAAGGGTGCACTTTACCTTTTACCGTTACCTGATCATACGGCACTCCTCAACACGGGTTAAACGTTCACCAGACGGCCTGAACACAAAACATCGAAGTTACGCACAAATAATAAGCAGACCGTCCATTCAGTATACATCAATAATAAGTATATATTTCACTGTGCATATCTCATTCATTCAGCATTCTGTGTACGAAATACTGGCCATCTGATATGAGGTGGGCTCCAAATATCAGCCTGTACCATGCACCTACCGTATACAAAAGGATGTGCTGCTTGCTAGAATGCACTGACCTGCTGCCTAACTGGAGGTATTAAAAATGTGACAATTCATAGGCCTTTTGTCATTTCTCACCATACTAACTGAACTCCAAACACAGGATCATTTATACCACACAACATACAGACCGTTGATATATTAATTGCAAGTTTCGACAGTTACCTTCACCATGTACGGTTTCCACAGATAACCCTTCCATTGATCCGTGAATGCACGTCACTGTTCGTGCGTGATTATACTAAGTTACTTCTATACCAGTTATGCACGCCATGAAGTTAAGAATCTCTTGAAAGACGGCTTCATCCTCAAAGTTCGAGGCTCCAACATGCTTCTCTACTCCTTCATATCGACATATTGTTTTAGGCAGAAGCTGCTATCTCGCTTACACATCCAGAATTTCAACAGTGTGAAAAAAGAAATGCAGAATTTCGGATTTTAACGTGGTCATACATATAAAAGTGTTCAGCTTCTCAAGTTATTTCCCCGGTATTATGCAACATGACATTCCGTTACCTCAATATAATCCGTTACGCTATACTTCTACCTGAGTCGATGAGTGCTAGGTACTACAAACACAGCGTCGCGGACTCGAGACACAACGGTGTAGACACAACGGTGTAGACACCGGGTCTCTGACTGAGCGTTTCGTCTGTCTTCGTAAGTTCCTTTAAAGAAATGTCGGAAAATTCGTAATGCCTCAAAATTATATGAAGAGGTTTCAGTTCACATCTCTTCAATCCATTATTTAGAACCAATATCTGCCTGCTTCTGTGAGTGAGTGAGTGTGTGCGAGAGTGTGGGAGTGAGTGTGTGTGTGTCACTGATTGTGTGAGTAAACGTGAGTGAGTGAGTGAGTGGGTGTGCGAATGAATAAGTGACAGTATGAGTGACCGTTTGTGAGTGTGCGTGTGAAGGAGTGAGTGATCTTCGTCCACTAGTCCAGAACAAAAATACACTGTGTGCCCAGCTGCCTGTACCGACCAGCTTTCTATGGTTCATAATAAATAGGACAATTAATACAGTGTAAAGGCCGTTACAATATTTGCAATTCTTGCCTCTGTGTTTAAATACAGCGACGTTTCTTTTCGAGTTAGATCCAACAGGAATTATGCTTTCGTGTCGCTTGGGCAGTAGTCAGCATCTCCTACTCCCAGAGAACTGAAAGTAGGCAGTCCGCGTTAGAACGCTCCCTCGTTATCAGTTTTCTGTTTGTTTTCTGTGTAAACATTCAACACGGCAGTTCTCGTTTTTACACATACAGACACACACTGCTCTCGAAATTTAATTCAACAGCAATTACAACATGTTTCTGTGAACCTGGCGGGCTTCGACCCACCTGAACGATTGCAAAAGGGAGAGTGCACAACTACACACCGTTCCGAAACTTGGTCTCTTAGTAGGCGCATTCTCAGCAGCGTACGACTTACACAATACGACATGCTGCCACAGCACCGAGTTAATATACGGAAATTAATCAGTGAGTGTTTTTTTAAAAAAATGTGACTATAGCAAGGAACAGTGTAGCTCCCTGAAGATGATCTTAGGATCGAAACATGTTGGAGCGATTTTAAATGTTTTAATGTAAAAAAAAAAATTATGTATGTGCATTAGTCGGTGTGCTGATTAAACT
>Ga0123353_10016208_pt1 | contig 10878 bp, 12 predicted proteins | sample TergutLab28metaG_3_FD_92763 | JGI IMG/M metagenome (GOLD analysis project Ga0123353, IMG submission 92763) | Labiotermes labralis P3 segment gut microbial communities from Petit-Saut dam, French Guiana - Lab288 P3 | ecosystem: Host-associated > Arthropoda: Insects > Digestive system > Gut ... | reverse complement strand
CGCCCTTTTGCTCGGTCGTCGTTGCCGCTGCCGGTTTTTCAAAAAGGATGGACGGGGAGGACAAGCTCTTCGTTGACATTGCCGGGACGCCTGCTTTGGTGCATTCGCTCATAGCGTTTCAAAACAGCGGGTTGGTGAGTGAAATCGTCGTAGTGGCGCGCGCCGACAGTTTTGAACATATCGGCGCGCTCTGTAAACAATATAGGATCGACAAAGCCACGAAAATAATGGCGGGCGGTTCGTCAAGGCTTGAGTCTGTTATGAACGGCGTACTGGCAGTATCAAACAAAGCTAGAATAATCGCGATTCACGATGGCGCCAGGCCGTGTGTAGACAGCGGTATCATAGAGCAGGCAATTTCATCCGCTTCCAAGTATCACGCCGTCGCTCCCGCCATACCGGTCAGCTCGACGATAAAGAGGGCGGAAGACGGAACGGTCATGGAAACGGTAGACAGGAACGGTTTGTTCGAGATTCAGACGCCGCAGGTTTTCACGGCGGAGATCATCAAAGCCGCACTGACAAACGCGATCAATAAATCCATCGAAGTTACGGACGACTGTATGGCTGCGGAGATTATCGGCGCCAAGATCCATATCACAGACGGTTCGCGCAGCAATATCAAGCTGACGACAAGGGAAGATATAGCGATTGCGGAGGCGATCCTTAAAGCCCGAAACAGTGCTGATGCGCGTTAAGGAGTATCGATGAGGATTGGTTTTGGATATGACGCACATAGATTAAAAAAGGGGCGCAAGTGCATCCTTTGCGGCGTCGATGTCCCGTGTGATTTCGGGCCTGATGGCCATTCGGACGCCGATGTGCCGCTTCACGCGCTCATGGATGCGATGCTTGGCGCGGCTGCGCTCGGCGATATCGGTAAGCGTTTTCCCGACTCGGAAGAAGCCTGGCGCATGGCCGACAGCATTGAGCTTTTAAAAAATGTCTATAACCTTGTTTGCGGGCAGGGTTATTCCCTTGGGAACGCTGATATTACAATAGTTTTGCAGGCGCCGAGGCTGTCGCTTCACATCGAACAAATGCGTGCCAGAGTGGCCGGGGCGCTTGGTTTGGATGTCGAAAGGATAAGCGTAAAGGCGACGACAGAGGAAAAAATGGGGTTTACAGGCGATGGGACCGGTATATCCGCGGCAGCGGTTGTGCTGCTTGAGGAGTGTCTATTATAGTTTTAATGATGAATGATTTGTAAACAACATTGTCATACTTATACATTTGTTGTATAATAACCGCAACCCGGATTCCGTACTAGAGGATATTTTTTATGGAAACACTAAATGAATTTTTTGACCTTGTGTGGGGACTGCTGGCGTCGCTGAGGCAAACAATTGGTATTTTAGATTTGATCGATATCCTCATAGTCGCAATTCTCATATATAATGTGCTGTCATTTATGCGCAAAACAAGCGCAAGCAGCGTAATCAAGGGCGTCGCGCTCATCCTGATAGTGGCATTACTTTCAAACATCTTAAAAATGAAAATACTGAACTACCTGCTCAGCCAGGTACTTCAAATGGGTGTTGTCGTCATTGTCATCCTGTTCCAGCCGGAGATTCGCAAAATGTTTGAACAGATGGGCACCAGCAGGCTGAATTTCGTATTCAGAAAACGCGGCAGGTATGAAAACATCGAGGCAAGCATTGTCAATGTCGTCGCGTCAGCCGGGGAAATGTCAAAAAATGAAACGGGCGCGCTAATCGTGTTTGAACGCGAGGTCGGCCTAAACGACTACGCCGTGACCGGGACGACGATCGACGCGCATATGACTTCAGAGCTGATACAAAACATTTTTTACCACAACTCGCCGCTTCACGACGGCGCCCTGATCGTTCGCGACGGCAGGCTGCTCGCGGCCGCTTGCATGCTCCCGTTGTCGAATAACGTGAACTTAGCCAGCGACCTGGGGATGAGGCACAGGGCGGGCGTCGGGATCAGCGAACGGTCTGACGCGGTTGCGATTATCGTATCGGAACAGACCGGCACCATATCAGTCGCTATCGACGGGATGCTCAAGCGGCATCTGACTAACGATACGTTCGAGCTCCTCCTTAGAAACGAGCTCATGCTAAATGCCAACGACGCAGACAAGAAAAAGGCAAAAAAAGCCGGCGATAAAAAGCCCCGCGTGAAAAAGGAGGGGCGATCATAAAAATGAAAGCAAATAAAGCAAATAAAGTATTTTCAGTGATCTTCTCCAGCAGGGTGTTCTATATGCTTTTCTCCCTTCTGGCTGCCGTGACGTTATGGGTGTTGGTCGAGGTAAATGTCAACCGTGAGGACACCTACACGGTACAAAGCGTACCGGTAATCTTCCGCAATGAAGAAGTGCTTCGCGACCGGGGCTTGCTGATATCATCATATTTCCCGCAAATGGTATCCCTTGAATTCGACTGCCCTCGAAACGTCGCGCAGCGGCTCACAAAAGAGACGCTGTCCGTGGCGGTTGACCTTGGGAACATTACTAAGGCGGGAGCGCCGTCCCTCAGTTATGAAATCATATACCCATCCGGCATTGACCTTAGCTCAATAAGCGCCTGGAGGGGGTCCGATACCCGGATATCCCTGGTGGTGGGCAGGGTGCTGGATATGCCTGTTCAGGTCAGGGTGGATTACAAGGGCGGTACAGCCTCGGAAGATTTAATAGCCGAAGCGGAGGAATACGATCCGCAGACGATAATAGTGTCCGGTCCGGAGGAGGTCGTTTCCAGGATAAAAACCGCATTCGTCCAGATACCCAGGGAACGATTGACATCGACCTTCAAAGACGATTTGGGATTCGTCCTGCTTGATGAAAACGATGAAGAACTCGATGAAAGCCTGCTGGCGCCTGTGACGACAAATTTCGAAACGATACATGTCATAATTCCTGTCAGGCAAATGAAAGAAGTACCGCTGAGCGTTGCGCTGATGCATGGCGCCGGCACCACAGATCAAAATACCAATGTGATCTGCGAACCATCATCCATTAAAGTCGCCGGGGACCCGGACGCTATCAGGGATTTTAACAACATTACACTCGGTACAATTGAATTGACGCGGTTCAGGGAGATGATGACGACCGAAGCTTTCCCCATAATCGTCCCGAACCACATAACGAACCTGTCCGGCGAGACCGAAGCCATTGTGGCGGTCGAGATTTTGGGCCTGGATATAGATTATTACAGCACATCCAACCTCCACGTTATAAACAAACCGATCGACTTTGAGGCGGAAGTGAGGACCCAGAGCCTTGATGTTTGGATACGCGGCAAAAGGGAAGATTTAGATCAGATTTCCCTCGCGAATATTAGGGTCGTCGCAGACCTTACGGACATAAAGCCCGGGACGTCGCGTGTCCCGGCAAGGGTCTTTATCGACGGCATCGTCGCGGACGTCGGCGCGGTAGGGGATTACAGGATAACGGTTACTTTGATGAGAGAAACACCCTGATGTTTGGATATATACGCCCCATGCAGGGAGAACTAAAAGTACGGGAACTGGAGCGTTTCAAGGCGTGTTACTGTGGCTTATGCCACGCGCTGGGGGCGAAATACGGGACAGCGGCCAGGTTTATTCTCAATTATGAGCTTGTTTTTCTGGCTATGCTGCTTTGGGGAGAAAATGAAGCGACGGAGATTGGGCGCAAGCGCTGTATAGCCAGCCCGTGCAAAAAAAGACGTTACTGCACCCGGAACACGGCGCTGGAGACCTCCGCCGGATATAGTGTGATCCTAACTTGGTGGAAGCTGCGCGACACGGTTGCAGACGAGCCGTTTTTCAAGGCTCTCCCACACAGGGCTGCTGCTCTTGTCTTGTCCGGCGCCTATAAAAAAGCGGCGCGCGAGTTCCCTGAGTTTGACGCCAGGGTAAGAAAAGAAGTGGCTGACCTGCACGATTATGAATCAGGCGGGGAGAAATCGCTCGACGGCGCGGCGGACAAGTTCGCGCAAATACTATGCGCAGCGGTATCCGAAGGCGAGCCGGAGATAAAGGGCCGCCCGATGTCGCAACTGCTGTATCACATGGGCCGATGGATATATATTATCGATGCCTGCGACGATTATAGGGACGACGTAAAGGCCGGGAGGTATAACCCCGTCGCAAAACTGCACCCACCGCAGCGAGGGGCGCTGCCGGAAAGCAGCGCCGAGAGGCTAAAAACGACGTTGTCACACTCGAACAACCTGATCTGTTCGGCCTTTGAACTGTTGCCGGAAAACCCGTGGTCGCATACGGTTAAAAACATAATCTATATGGGGATGCCGGATGTATGCGGGCGTGTCCTTGAGGGCAAATGGAAATCAAAAAAGGAATGATTTGATATATGAATGATCCTTACAGTGTATTGGGAATAACTTCAAAAGCAACCGATGAAGAGGTAAAGAAGGCTTATCGTGAGATGGTACGGAAGTATCATCCCGATAACTATCATAATAATCCGCTATCAGATCTCGCGCAGGAAAAGATGAAAGAGGTCAACGAAGCATACAATAGCATCATGAGCATCCGGGAGGGAAAAGGCGGCTACAAGCCAGGCGCAGGGAGTTCCGCTTCATCCGGCGGGAGTGCCGAAGGCGCAAGGGTGCGTGCTGCGATCAATGCGGGCGATTTAGGGCTCGCGGAGGAACTGCTCAAGGCTTTTCCGGCAAGAAACGCGGAGTGGAACTTTCTCATGGGCAGCGTCTATTACCGAAAGGGCTGGCTGGACGACGCGCACCGCTATTTTCAAACTGCGGTCAGTATGGAACCAAACAACTCCGAATACCGGCAGGCTTTCGCGTACATGAGCCAGGGCGGCCAGGCGTACAGCCCTTACGGGCAAGGGTCCATGCAAGGCCAGAACTGCGATGCGTGCGATTGCTGCGCCGCGATGATGTGCATGAATATGTGCTGTCGCTGCGGGTAAAGCGGGTAGCCATATGAACAAGAAAACACGCAATATGACGTTATCGGCCCTTTTCACGGCGCTCACGCTAATCGCTCTCTATATCGCGTCGGTCTGGCCGACAGGGCTGTTCGGTTTGGTAGCGTTCGCGTCTTTGTTTGGCGCGGCAGCTGTAATTGATGCGAGCCTTGCCTCCGGCACATACGTCTACATAGCCAGCTCTGTACTTGGAATGCTGCTGCTCCCGGATAAGGCGGCGCCGCTGTTATACATCTTCTTTTTCGGTTATTATCCGGTAGTAAAAAGCCTCATAGAGCGCCTCAAATCAATAATCCTGCGATGGGTTATAAAGCTGGCGGTTTTCAATATAGCCCTTACGGCCATATGGCTTTTCTTCAGGGCGCTGATATTTGACTTTGGGGACAACGCGCCTGACTTCCTTTTACTGTGCGTGAGCGGCAGCGCCGTTTTTGCCCTGTTTGATTATGGCTTCACAAAAGTCGCCTGGCTGTATATAAACCGGGTATCAAAATTTACGAAGTAGGAGTTTTTCATGATAAGGAGCATGACCGGGTTCGGCAGCGCTAAGGGCGCTTGCGGAAAGATGGAGATATCGGTCGAACTTAAAAGCTTAAATAACAGATATCTCGACTGCACTATAAAAATACCGCGCGTATTCAGTTCGCTCGAGGAAGCGCTCAAGGCGATCGTACAAAAACATATCTCGCGTGGAAAGGTCGATGTCTATATCGCAATCGACACCTCCAACACCGACGATATTGAGATCAAAGTAAACCATCCGCTGGTAAAGGCTTATGTTTCGGCGCTCAGGTCGATGGCCGAGGAAAACGGATTGGCGAGCAGTATTAATGTAACTGAGTTAACGCGCTTCCCGGACGTACTGCAGGCTGAAAAGCGCGAGGCGGACACCGAACAGCTATGCGCCGATATAAGCGCGGTACTCGAAGAGGCGCTTTCGGGCTTCAATGATATGCGAATGCGAGAGGGGGAGAAGCTCAGGCGCGATATAACGGCGAGGCTTGCAGAGATTGAAAAACTCACCGCCATTGCCGAAGAAATATCGCCGAGGAGCGTCGCGGAATACAGGAAAAAACTCGAGACCAGGATGAGCGAAGTATTGCAGGCTGCCAACATCGACGAGGCGCGGATACTTATGGAAGCGGCGATTTTTGCCGACCGCACCGCCATCAACGAGGAGACTGTCAGGCTGCGCAGCCATATAGCGCAGCTTCGGGAGCTGCTTGACAGCCGTGAGCCGGTTGGCAGAAAAATAGATTTTCTCGTACAGGAGTTTAACAGGGAAGCAAATACGATAGGTTCAAAGGGAAACGATGTAGAGATGTCAAGGACGATTGTCGATCTAAAGGCTGAGATTGAAAAAATACGGGAACAGGCGCAAAATATTGAGTAGGGGGCTGCCTGAATGAAACTTATAAACATCGGTTTTGGCAATATGGTTTCTGCTGGCAGGATTATCGCTGTAGTTAGCCCTGAATCCGCGCCTATAAAGCGCATAATTACCGACGCGCGCGACAAGAGCCTGCTCATAGACGCTACCTACGGCCGCCGGACGCGGGCGGTCATAATAACAGACAACGGCTCGATCATCCTCTCGGCGATCCAGCCGGAGACGATTGCCGGGCGATTGACCGCGAAAAGCGAACAGGACGCCGGGAGCACGGAAAACCGTGGAAACACCTCATTATATACTGAAAGGAACTAATAAAACATGCTTTATCCATCATTAGCAAGCTTGCTTAAGCAAGTCAACAGCCGCTATTTGCTTGTAAATATCATCGCGAGGCGCGCGAGGGATATTTCCGCCATTGCCAGCGAACGGGGCGACATTTCGGACGACAAGCCTGTCTCAAAAGCAATCGAGGAGATAGCCGGGGGCGAGTTGCGCATCACAATCCCTAATGAGTTATAATCCCGGTCAAGGTATGGATCAGAGAGTTGCAAAAATAGCCGTTTCCGCGGCGACGTACCCGATCGATAAACCGTATAATTATTTAATACCGGAAAAGCTGATGGAGCGGACTGTTCCCGGCATGAGAGTTCTTGTTCCGTTTGGCGCCGGAAACAGGAGAAGCGAAGGGGTCATCCTTTCGCTTGCGTCCGATAGTGGGGAAAAGCAACTAAAATACATCGACTCTCTGCTGGACGAACATCCGATACTGAGCGACGAGAACCTGAGGCTCGCGCTTTGGATGAGCGACAGGTTCTTCTGTACGGTATTCGACGCGCTGCGCGCTATGCTACCCACAGGGATGTGGTTCAAGGACGGCGTCCGGCGGCAAAATGACAAGACAGTCAGTACCGCCGCATTGAGCGTCCAAAACGAGGAAGCGATAATACTTGCAAATCAAATAAATAAAAGCGCGCCCAGGCAGGCGGCGGTATTGAGACTGCTTGCCGAAGAGGGGGGCATGCCGGTAAAAGATCTCTGTTTCTTTACAGAGGCAACGGCTTCCGCCGTTAAGGCGCTCGAAAAGAAAGGCCTGTTGTCGCTCGAGCAGCGGGAAGTTTTCAGAAGGCCGGATATAAATATAATCAGTAGCCCCGGACCGATATCCCTCAATGACGAACAGGTCGCCGTATATGAAAAAATCGTCCCGCTAATGGAGAGCGGCAAACCTGAAGCTGCGCTGCTGTACGGGGTCACCGGCAGCGGTAAAACGCTGGTGTATATCAAGCTCATCGAGAGGGCTATATCTTTTGGAAAGACAGCGATCGTCCTCGTCCCGGAAATCGCTTTGACGCCTCAGACCGTGAGTATTTTTGCGTCATATTTCGGGGACAGCGTCGCGGTACTGCACAGCGCGCTCGGGACAGGCGAGCGGTTTGACGAATGGAAGCGAATAAAAAGCGGCGCGGTCCGCGTAGTGGTCGGAACCAGGTCGGCTGTATTTGCCCCGCTTACGGATATTGGCCTGATCGTGATCGACGAAGAACAAGAGCATACGTATAAATCGGAAAACAACCCCCGATATCACGCCCGCGACATAGCAAAACACCGCGTTACGCGCGCGGGAGCGCTGCTGCTCCTTTCATCCGCAACCCCGTCCATCGAGAGCATGCACAACGCGAAAACGGGTATATATAAGCTTTTTCGCATAAAAAACCGATATAATGAAAAAGAGATGCCGCCTGTTATAATTGCCGATATGAAGGTAGAACTGAGAAACGGCAATGCCTCGTCAATAAGCTCGCAGTTACGCTATGAGCTCGAAGAAAATATAAAAAATGAAGAACAGAGCATCCTGTTTATCAACCGCCGCGGGACAAACCCGCTTGTCACATGCGGTGAGTGCGGATTTACGTTTAAATGCAGGCGCTGCAGTGTTTCAATGACGTACCATTCATCAAATAAGCGACTGCTGTGCCACTACTGCGGCCTTTCATTGCCCCTTCCCGCAGCCTGCCCGGATTGCGGCGGGAAACTAAAATTTGTAGGGGCGGGGACGCAAAAGGTCGAATCGGAGCTCCTTGAACTTTTTCCCGGGGTCAGCGTCATCCGCATGGACGCCGACACCGTGTCGCGCGTCAATTCGCACAACAAGCTCCTCTCGCGCTTTCGCGGCGGCAAAGCCCAGATACTGCTGGGCACACAGATGGTCACAAAAGGGCTTGACTTTGAAAATGTGACGCTTGTAGGGGTGCTGTCCGCGGATATGTCGCTGTACATGAGCGATTACCGCGCCTACGAAAAGACCTTTTCCCTCATCACACAGGTCGTCGGACGCTCCGGCAGGGGCGACAAGCAGGGAAGGGCGGTTATCCAGACGTTTACGCCGAGAAACGATGTCATATTATTGGCGTCAAACCAAGACTACGACGGGTTTTATGATCGGGAGATCATTTTTAGAAGGGCGCTTGGAAGCCCGCCTATACATGATCTCATGACGTTGACGACAACGGGCCTCGACGAGGGAGCTGTGCTTCTTGCCTGCACAAGGATACGAAAGGCGCTTGAGGGTTATTTCCGGGGTCTGGACGGTATTAAGCTGCTGGGGCCCGCGCCTGCGCCCGTATCAAAGGTCAATAACAGATATCGCTACAGGCTTCTTGTGAGCTGCGAGAACACAAAGCAGATAAGGGATACAATAGCGCATACTATCAGGGAGTTTTCCCATGACAAACAGGGCAGGGGAGTGTCGGTTTTTGCTGACGCCTATTTATATGATTGAGAGTTGAACGTTTAATGGCTATAAGGAATATTTTGCGTGGGGACGATCCGGCACTTAGGAAGAACAGCCGTCCTGTCACTGATTTCAACAGGCGGCTTCATGTGCTTGTGGACGATATGCGGGAAACCCTTCTCGAAGCAAACGGGCTTGGATTAGCGGCGCCGCAAGTAGGCGTTTTGCGCCGGGCCGTGCTGATCGTCGACACAGATATCGTGAGCGAGAACCCCGGAGATCAGATAATAGAGCTAATAAATCCGGAGATTCTAGAGAATTCCGGCGAGCAAACAGGCAGCGAAGGGTGCTTGAGCATTCCTGGGGTTTACGGTATAGTCACGCGCCCCGATTACGTTAAAGTCAAAGCCCAGGACAGATATGGCGCCTATTTTGAAATATGCTGCAAGGAGCTGACCGCGCGCGCTGCTTGTCATGAGATAGACCACTTAAACGGGATAATCTTTACAACCCTGACAGACCATATCCTCACCGAAGAGGAGCTTGAGGAACTAGCCAACGAGAAAGAAGAGAAAGTTTGAATAGACACCAAACTTATAGAAATGTGCAAAGAGGACAGATCATAAATGAGAATCGTTTATATGGGTACGCCGGAGTTTGCAAAAAAACCGCTTGAGCGTTTGTACAGTGACGGGCATGATATTGCCGGTGTGTTTACGCAGCCGGACAGACCAAGCAAGAGGGGCATGAAGGTTACGCCCAGCCCCGTCAAGGAACTGGCTGTTAAGCACGGTACGCCGGTTTTTCAGCCGGATTCACTGAGGGATATATCTGTTTGGGACGCCCTTCATGAGCTCAGGTGCGACATTATCATCGTCGTCGCGTACGGTAAAATATTGCCGCGGGGGCTCCTTTTATTGCCTCCGCTTAAATGTATTAATATCCATGGGTCGCTGCTTCCGAAATACCGCGGCGCAGCGCCGATACAGTGGGCGGTGCTCAATGGCGAAAGCGAGACGGGCGTCACATCGATGTATATGGCGGAGGAACTTGACGCGGGGGACATGCTCTATAAAAAAAGTACGCCGATCGGCGACGATGAAACCGCAGGGGAGCTTTATAACAGGCTCAGCATACTCGGCGCGGAGCTGCTCGGAGAAACGATAGACGCAATCTTAAGGGGCGAGGCTATCGGTACGCCGCAAAATCATTCTGAAGCGACGTATGCCCCGCCGTTGAGAAAGGATATGTCGCCGATCGACTGGACTGAATCCGCCGTAAAAATCAAGAATAAAGTCCGTGGGCTCAACCCATGGCCGGTAGCGACGGCTATATATAACGGGACGAAATATAAGGTTTTCTCTGTAGACACCGGCGATCGCGAAGGCCCGTATACTCCGGGTGAGATAGTCAACGCGGACGCAAATGGCCTGGAAGTCGCGTGTGTGGACGGTACGGTTATCATCAAAGAGCTGCAAGCGCCCGGTGGGAAACGTATGTCCGCGGCGGACTACCTTCGCGGAAACCGCTTATGACTGCCCGGGAGGTCGCGCTCAAAGCGCTCATTTCGTACCGGCGCAATAATGCCTGGATGGACCCGGCGCTTGACAGCCTGATCGAACGATACAAACTGTCAGAACGTGAAGCGGCGCTGGCGACACGGCTTGTATACGGGGTTATGCAGAACATGATGCTCTGCGATTATTATATAGGCCACTTTTCAACTATTGAAATAAAAAAGATTGAGCCGGGCGTACTGGATATACTGAGATTGTCAGTATATCAACTAGTTTTTCTCGATAAAATCCCGCCAAGCGCCGCTGTAAACGAAGG
>Ga0123353_10016205_pt1 | contig 10879 bp, 9 predicted proteins | sample TergutLab28metaG_3_FD_92763 | JGI IMG/M metagenome (GOLD analysis project Ga0123353, IMG submission 92763) | Labiotermes labralis P3 segment gut microbial communities from Petit-Saut dam, French Guiana - Lab288 P3 | ecosystem: Host-associated > Arthropoda: Insects > Digestive system > Gut ... | reverse complement strand
GTGCGAGCGGGCGATGCCCCCGGTGCCGATGATGCCGATCTTGAGTTTCTTGTCTGCCATGGTGATGTCCTCCTGTTATAGAAAATTATTTGTGTCGGGCTTGCTTGTCCTGTTTGTCCCCTGTTTGATCGTAGCGGATGATAAAAAAATCTTGAATCTCCAGGTCATTTGCGGGACCCCAGCAGCTATAGGCATATTCCAGATTGTCGCTGATCATTACCCAAAAACCGGCTGCATGCTCGCCCCCGCGCGGAATTCCCGCGGTGCCGGCGGCGCGGCCCAGCGGATGGCGTTGGCGATCACTTTGAGCACGTTCTCGTTGTGGTAGGAGGGGTAGACCTCGTGCCCCGGCTGGAAATAAAATATCCTCCCGAGCCCGCGCGTAAATGTGCAGCCGCTGCGGAACACCTGCCCGCCGTCGAACCAGGAGAGGAAGATCAGCTCCTCGGGCTGGGGGATGAAGAAGTATTCGCCGTACATCTCCTCTTTTTCCAGGATGAAGTGCAGCGGCACGCCCCGGGTGATGGGGTGGTTGGCGTTGACGTTCCACACCACGCAGCGGTCATCGTTCTCGCGCCAGCGCAGGGTGCAGGGCGTACCCATGAGCCGCGTGAAGGGCTTTGACATGTGCGCCGAATGCAGCGGTAGGAAGCCCATTCCCTGCTGCACACGGGCGACCACCCGGGCGGCCACGTCGTCGCGTACGTCGCCGTGGCGGCAGTGGCCCCACCAGAGCAGCACGTCGGTGCTTGCCAGAACTTCCTCGGAAAGCCCGTGCTCCCCGTCCTTCTCCAGCCACGCGGTGGTGATGGCCAGGTCGTCCGCCGCGAGGGCCCGGGCCAGGCACTCATGCATGCCGTCGGGGTAGAGCGCTTTCGCCCGCTCGTCGGTGTGTTCGTGATAGTATTCGTTCCAGATGGTGACGCGAAGTGGATTCATAGTAAATTCCCCCTATTCTATATTGGATTTGACCCAGCTGCACAGCGCTTTGCACTCGTCTTCCCCCATAGACCAACTCCAGTTCGTAACACTGGAGGACAGGGTGTTCGGCGGATTGCGTTTGAACGATTTGGTGGAAACCGCCTCGCCCGCGACAAGATCGGTCAGCGTATATGTGATTTGCAATGTATATACGCTGGACAGCAGGTATGGCGGCGATTTTTCCGTGTAGTTGGCGTAGAAGACATATTTCTGGTCATAGGTGAGCAGATAACCCGCCGTGCGCGGATACTCCGCCACGGTGACATTCGCCTCTTCTTCAAGCGCGCCAAGCATATCACTGGTTAGCCGGCCTTCCCACTCCTCGGTCACAAACAAGAGTGTACGCGGCTTTAACAGGGGACCGAAGTAGCCGGGCGAATCCATGGCAACATCCAATTCATCCCATTTCAGTTTGGTTTTGTCCTGTTCCGGTTCGTAAGAGGATGCGATCAATTCAATGATATCATCGCCGTAATTGTATTCCCAGCCAAGCTTTGTGGCCAACAGCGGGAAATGCTCTCGATAGTAACACTGGAGGCTGAGGACAGAAAAGTCATGGCGCTTGGGCAGTTCCTTTTGAATCAGATTGATATATTTCTCCCGTTCGCCGCCACTGGCCTCGTCGGCGGCGGCCAGAAACGCCCAGATGTCATGATGCAGTAGGTATGCCCCGTTCACGTACCGCGTCCAGTCAAAACCGGCAATAGTCGACAGATCAAAGTCGTTATTGAGCATCAATGCGACAAATACCTGCACCTGGTTTTCTGCCAGCTGCATACGGGTAAACTCATTATCGTACATCTTAATGGCGGGAGGCTCTATTTCCTTCAGTGCTTTGTCCAGTGCGTCCAATACATACTGCCGCTTGCCGCCGCCGGTCACTTGCAGCGCGTCGTCTTCATAGACGACCTGCGCCGACTCCGGTATCAGCTTCGCCACCCGCTCAAACTTTTCGGCGGGCCAGACTTCCTCTGCGGAATCGGAACGGATATAATTCTCCAGCTCCCTCTTCATCGGCTGGCCCAGGGCGGGCGCCAGCACAGCGGCGACTATTCCCACCACCAGCAGCGCCGCGCAGCAGATGAGAATCCACTTGCCCCGCTTTGTAGCGAGCCACTCTTTCAGCTTTTGCGACAGCGGGCGCGGTTTTTCAAAGGGACCTGGGCTACCGGCGGCCGCAGCCGCGACAGGGCCCTGCGATACGGCGATTTCCCCCGCACCCATGCGCTGCCCGCAGGGCACGCAGAATTTCTGTCCCAGCGCCAGCGCCGCGCCGCAGTAGATGCAGTAGGAGTGTTCGGCGGTTTCCATAGTACGAATGGCTCCTTTCGCTTCAGTTGATCTGCGGTATCTCTATCTCGACCTCTCTCCCCAGCACAGCGGACCGGTTGATGCCGTCGATGATGGCCTGGTTGATGAGAATCTGCCACGATGGGATGGGGCTGGGCGTGCCGTTCTTCACGGCGTCCAGGAATGAGCGTATCTTCTGGTTCCACAGGCTGCCCTTGAAGAGGTTCGTGCGCAGGGGAACCATCCGGCTGGTTTTCTTGCCCAGTTTGGTGTCGTAGTACAGCCGCATGGGGCCGCCCACCGAGCCGTTCCAGCAGTCGGTGGCGGGGATTCTCAAGGCGCCGTCGGTGCCAAAAATTATCGTATCGCCGGGGCTGTTGGGGTGCATGGCCCAGCTAATCCTGAAATCGAGTATAATATCGCCCTCCAGGCGCACGAAGGCCGCAGCGAAGTCATCCACCTCGAAGCGGGCGTACTCCTTGTAGTACTTCGGGTCCTTGCCGAAAAAATCGGAGGTATAGCCGGTGACGGTGAGAGGCTTCGGGTAGCCGATGGCGTTGAGCACCATGTCCAGCGAGTAGCAGCCGATGTCGCCCAGAGCCCCGATGCCCCCGGTGGCCTTCTCGATAAAGGTGCGGCCCGGGATGCCGCGCCGCCGCCCGCCGCCGGTCTGTATGTAGTAGATTTTTCCCAGCTTGCCGGATTCCACAATGCGCTTGATGTTCTGCATGTTGGCGTCGAAGCGGGGCTGGAAGCCAACACTGAGGACCTTGCCGCTGGCCTTTTCCGCCTCGCAGATGGCCGCCGCCTCCTCCAGCGTGACGCTGAAGGGCTTTTCCAGCAGCACGTTGACGCCGCGCCCCAGGGCCGCCACGGCGCAGTCCATGTGGGCAGCGTTATAGGTGCAGATGCTCACCGCGTCCAGGCCCTTCTCGGCCTCCAGCAGGGACAGGTGGTCGGGGTAGCAGCGCGCGCCCTTGATGCCCCACTTGGCCGCGAAGGCCTCCGCCCGCCCGGGCACGATGTCCGCCAGCGCGACGATCTGCGCGTCCTTCTGCATTTTGTAAGCGAACATGTGGGCGCGCGCGATGTTGCCGGTGCCGATGATGCCGATTTGAAGTTTTTCCGCCATGGTTGTTCCTCCTTATATGTCTATCACTGTTTTTCAATATTTCATACGTTTTTAGCCCTGCGGCAAATAATATTCGCCGCTAATTCGCATTATTTCTCCACCACCGGCTTCATCCACGCGTTGGGCTTGAAATCCCTCGCCTCGCCCGGTGCGGCCCAGCGGATCGCGTTGGCGATCACACGCAGCACATTTTCGTCGTGGTAGGTGGGGAAGGTCTCATGGCCCGGGTGGAAGTAGAATATTTTCCCAGCCCCGCGTGTAAAAGTGCAGCCGCCCCGGAAGAGGTTCCCGCCATCGAACCAGGAGACGAATATGAGCTCCTCCGGCTGGGGGATGGCGAAAAATTCGCCGTAGGTCTCCTCTTTTTCCAGCGTGAAGTGCAGCGGTACCCCCTGCGTGATGGGGTGGTTGGGGTTGACGTTCCACAGCACGCAGCGGTCGCCGCTCTCGCGCCAGCGCAGGGTGCAGGGGGTGCCCATCAGCTGCCGGAAGGGCTTGGCCATGTGCGAGGAGTGCAGCGGGATGAAGCCCATGCCTTCATGCACCCGGTCCACCACGCGCTGCGCGACTTTGTCACGCACCATGCCGTGCAGGCCGTGCCCCCACCACAGCAGCACGTCGGTGTTTTTGAGCACCCTGTCCGAAAGTCCGTGGTTCGGGTCCTTGCCCAGCCAGGCCGTGCGGATGTCCAGGTCCGGCGCGTCCAAGGCCTTCTTCAAGTGCTCGTGCATGCCCCCGGGGTAGAGCTTGCCCGAGGCGCTGTGTTTGCTGTGGTCGCTGAGGTATTCGTTCCAGATGGTTACGCGGATTGGGTTCATAGCATAGCCCTTTCTAGTATGTTCGTCTACTCTTTATTAGATTTGGTTCGGCGCCACCAGCATATCCAAAAATTCCTTCACACCTTCCAACACCCGCCGGTCGAACATAACGGAAAAGTGGGAGACGTCCTGTAGCGTGATAAGTGTGCTCTTCTCGAAGCAATCAGATAATTTCTGGCAGGACGCGTAGGGAATGAGCTCGTCGCTCTGCGATGCGACGACAAGAGCCGGAGCTTCCACCGCCCGCGCGCTCCTATCCGATTGGAACCGGTGCTTGACGAACAGGCGCAGCGGACCGTAGAATATGGGTAACACGCCGTTATAGAGATCGAAGCTGTTGGCATAGGGAGCCATCAGGAACAATCCGCCGGGCTCCCTGTGCGCCGCCAGATAGGCAGCCGGCCCGGTGCCTATGCTGTATCCGCCGACGATCACCTGCGTGACCCCGGGCAGAGCCGAAGCGTAGTCGTAGGCCGCCAGGGCTTCCTCGCATAGGGTTTTCGCCGAAGGGCGACCGTCGTTGAGGCCATAGCCGGCATAGTCCATCACGAGGCAATGGTAGTCGTTGAAATACGCCCATTCGCCAGCGGTTTCCATGTGTTCCATAACCCACGAGGCGGTATGCCCGTTCGCATAGAAGAAGAGGATCAGCGGCGATTCCTCGCTCGCCCCACGGCGCAATATGCCGTGCCGGGTCTTCTTTTCAATGGTGATTTCTATTGCCTCATACCTCGGCCAGGCGATCACCCGCTCCCAGCTCGATGGGCTATGGCTCGGATTGAACACCACCATATCCTGCAGGCAATAGAGCACACCGTATATAAACGCGAATACTTCAATCGCGCCCAGCACCCCCGCGAGGATGCGAACAGCCCTCTGCCTGAGGCGCGTTCTTAACCGCTTTTCAACAAAGCGCAGCAGCACCGCAAGCGCAGCGAACAGGGTGATTGCCAGCAGAATTTCCCACAGCATGTCAGGCCTTTTCCCCTTGCAGCGCCTCTAGGTCAGACGCCGCCGCTTTCCTGTAAGTCAACAACAGTCCGTCTCTTCCTCTCAATCAATAACAGCGCCAAAAACCCTGCCGGGAACGCCGCCCCGGCCAGCATGCCATAGCGCAGCTGCGTTTTATCCCCCACAACCCCCAGCAGCCACGGCCCCAGAGAGCACCCGAAGTCTCCCCCCGCCGCCAGCATACCGAACAGCGCCGTACCGCCCCGTGGGAAAGCTTTCGCGCCCCGGTGCACGGTGCCCGGCCACAGCATGGCAATTGTCACGCCGGAAAGCGTAAGCGAAGCCAGCGCGATCGCCGGATTCCCGCTCAGCGCCGCCAGGGCAAAGCAGGCCGCGCTGCCCGCCGCAGCAAAGACCAGGAACTTTCGCAGCGGGATGTACCGCTCCCATTTGCCGTAGGTCATGCGGATAACCGCCATGATCACGGCGCTCACGCAGGGGCCCAGCAGGTTGCCGGTCACCGCGTCCACGCCGATCCCCTGCTCGGCGAACAGCGGCGCCCACTGCCCCATGGAGGACTCCGTGGCCCCCGCGAAAGACATCATCCCCACGGCCAGCCAGAAACCCGGCTTGCGCGCCAATTCCCGCAGGGATTGCGACGGGGCCTCGTTCATGCGCGGCTCTGCCATGGGGGCCGTGGCGAAGCCGACCATCGTCAGCAATGGCACGACTGTCCACGCCAGCGGGACCATGTACCAGCTCTCGCCCGGCAGCAGGCGCAGGGCGATCGTGCTGAGCAGGATCGTGGCCACCGAACCCACCGGGTAAAACGAATGCAGCAGCGTCATGGCCCCGGCGCTCACGTTGATCTGGCTGATCACCGGGCTTACCAGGCACTGGATCAGCCCGCCGCCCACGGAAAACACCGCCACGGAAAAGCACAGCCCCGCGTAGACGTTCTCCCCGGCGAGCCACAGCGTCTTTTCCGAAGCCGCAGGCAGCAGCCCGAACAGGGCCAGCCCCAGCGCGGCCATGGCGTGCCCGCCCACCAGGCAGCGCCTGTAGCCGATCTTGTCCGCCAGGCGCACGGCCAGGGCGTCCACGGCCAGGTGCGTCACAAAGTTGATTAATACCAGGCGCCCCAGGCGCTCGTAGCCCAGGCCGTAGCGGTCCATCAGCAGGGCAAACAGCAGCGGCGGCAACCCGTTGATCACCGCGTGGCTCACGTAGGACAGGTAACAGGATTGTATGGTGCGGGTGTAGTTCATAATATCTCCGGACTGTAGGGGTGGCATTCTTGCCGCCCGCAAAAAAATGCGATTTAACTTCGGGCGGCAAGAATGCCGCCCCTACAGGATATCCCCTCTACCATCCGTACATCTCCGGCCCCCAGGCCTTCTTCACGTGCGTCTGTTCGGCGTAGATGAGCGTGTTGTCCTCCAAGTCGTGGCGCAGCACCACCCCGGCCCCCACCACGCTGTACACCCCGATCTTCACCCCCGGCATGAGGATGGCGTTGACCCCCGTGCGGCAGTAGTCGCCGATAAAGCAGGCGTCCTGCGCGGGATGTTCTTCCTCCAGGCGGCCCTTGATGCGATGGCGCGTCACGCCGTCGTCGAAGCGCAGCGAGCCGCATACCGTGGCCGCGCCGAAGTCCACGTTGTCGCCCACGATGCCGTTGATTTCCATGTAATGATAGAGATACACTTTGTCCCAGACAATGCCGCCCAGCTCCGCCCCGTGGCCGATGTAGCAGCGGCTGCCCACGCTGGAATCGTCCAGGTAGCAACCGTTCTCTATGGTCGTGTCGTCGCCTATGACGCAGTCGCCGTGGACGATCGCGTTATTTCGGATTTTGCTGTTTTTGCCCATAATTACCCGGCCGTTGATGATTGCACCCCGGCCTATGCTGCTGCCCTCGCCCAACTGCACGAAGCCTTCGATCACGGCGCTGGGATGGATCGAAGCCCCCTCGGCCAGGACATTTTCTGTCAGCGCGTTGAACAGCCGTTTTTTGCAGGCCAGCTCCGCTTCGTAGATATGCCACGGCTTGTCGATATCAACTGTATGGTCTTTCGTGATCACAGCGGCAACACTGCCGCCGTCCTTGATATAGTCGTTCAGGCTCATCTCGATGAAGCCCTCCAGGGGGGGCATCATGCCTACCTGCGTGTTGGTGAAGCGCCCCGCGTTTGCCTCCAGCAGGGCGAGATGCTCCCGGCTAAACGCGAACCCCGCGCAAAAGCGCGCGTCGTCGCAGTCCCGGGGATGACCCACAAAGCCCGTAGCCCTTTCCCCGTTCACGTTGCAGGTGATGCAGTCGTTGCTGCGCCCGTGCAGCGGGGAGGCCAGCACGGCGGGCAGGCTGCGCGTTTCAATGAGCGCCCGCAAATCATTCTCCGTGACCAGCGTATCTGCGCACAGTGCGAGAAAATCTCCCGTGATATACTCCTTCGCCGCACAAAGCGAAAAGACAGGGCCCCTGGGATTTTTGTCCTCGATGACGCGTACTTCTTTATCATTGCGAAAATGATTTCTTGCCTCCGCCGCGTGCGCCCCGCCCACGATAATAAGTTCAGCTACGCCGATATTCTTCAGCGCATCAACTAAATGCCGCATCACCGGCTTATTGCAGATAGGCACCATGCCCTTGCTGCGTATCTGCGCGTAGGGCCACAGCTTCGTGCCCCTCCCCGCGTCGAGGATGATGGCTTGTGTGATCATGAAAAAACCAACCTTTCTTTGTCGCTCCGCGATGCCTTCCTCACCCGCCCGAGGCGGGAGCTCCTTCCACGGGAAGGAGCCTGGGGATTTGCAGCCGCAAGTTCCGGTATCCATATTCCTGAGCGGCTCCTTCCCGTGGAAGGAGCTGTCGCCGCAACAAACTATGCTCTTTCGCAACCATATGGCCCGGTGGCTGAGGATGCTATCGCGGAGCGACGCACCCTTACGCACACCATGTAGGGGACGGCGTCCTCGACGTCCCTGGGCGTTAATCAAAACCATTGGGTTTGGGACGTCCGGGAGGCCAGCCCCTACATTTCATTTACCCCACCTCCAGCACCGTCTCCACAAACGCACGGAATCCGAACTCCGTGAGCACCGCGGCGGTCTCGTTGTAGACTTCCATCTTTCTTTCGAGTTCATCGCGTACGTCCCCCCCCTCGAGCAACGCGATCGCCAGGCCGAACACCTCGCAGCACAGGTTGTATTTTTTTATCCATTTGGGCAGCTCGGCAATCATGGGGTGTTCGCTTTCGGCCAGGAAGGCGCGGCAGTCCTCCATCTTCGCAAAAAAGGCCTTGAGCACACCCAGCGCCCCGGGCAAATCGCCCAACCGCCGGCGCGTGGCCGCCGCCTCGATGGCCTCCATCATCCGCGGGCCGTTCTGCACTTTGAGGCACGAAGTCATGCACTGCTCGGCGAAGGGCACCATGTGCAGGGCATCCTTGCCGAACAGGGCGTTCAGGGCCTCCATCCAGGCCCAGGCGGGCGCGTAGCACCCGGGCTCGCGCAGGTAATCCGCGCAGGTGAGCAGCGGCAGCTTGCTGCACTCGAAGTACTCCATGGCGTTGAACAGAATCCCACGGCAGCGCCTGTACAGTCCCGCCTCGCGGCCCTCCAGAGGGCCTAAGTGCATCTCGTGGAACATCTCGGCGTCGTTCACCGGGTAGTTGTCCCAGTATAGAGGCTTGTGCCGCGTATTCTTCTTGAAGCGCCTGGCCTCTTCCACAGTGAGCTCCTGGGAGCAGATGTTGCGCCCCGTCCAGAAGATATCGATCTTCTTCGGCAGAGCGCGCCCCAGCCGCCTTATATAATCTTCGCGGCCTGTGCCGTGGTAGACCATGGGGCACACCGTGAGGGAGATGCCCTTATATGCCTTATGCAGCACCCGGGCCACCGTGGCGTGGTCTTCGGGGCTCTGCCTGTCGCTGGGGATATCGTCGAAAAACAGGCCGAAACTCGTCACGCCCAGGGCCATCACCTGCTCCAATTTCTCACGCAAGGCCCGGTAATGGTCGGGATTGTTATAGTCAAATGTGAGCCCCGGCGCGGTGCAGTACATGAAGTCCACGCCCTGGCCCCGGCAGAATTCCGCCAGGCGGCCCAGCTGCGCAAGCGCTTCGGGCGGATAGAGCTTCTCCCACTCATCGCGATGATAGGGGTCGTCCTTGGCGGCGTAGGCGTAGGTGTTCATGCCCCGTTTGGCCAGCAGGGCAATCATGTCCCGGCGCTGAACGTCTGTCCATGGCTTGCCGTAAAAGCCCTCGAGAAATCCCCTGCGCGCGAACCCCTGCGCTTTCCTCATAAAAACATGATCCTCCCCCTGTATTTTTCCAGATAGGCCTCGTTGATTTCGTCGCCGCCGTCTATGTTGCTGCTGGCGAAAACCTCGGGCGCTTCGCCGGCCTCCAGTAAATATTCTACAGCTTGCGCCGCCGCCGCTTGCAGCAACGCCGCTCCGAGCACAGTGGAGGTCGGCGCGGCCTTGCCCGGGAAACCCGAGTAGGAAATACACGCGTCGCCCAGTTCGCCCAGATTATCGAGCACCAGGTCTGCCGCCTCATAGAGCCGCAGGCCGCTTGCATGCCGCGAAGTCCCGGCGGAACTATGCTTCAGGCTGGTGAGCGCCGCTACAAAACAGCCCGCCGCTTTCGCCCGCAGGGCCATCTCCACGCACAGGGGGTTGCGCCCCGAATTAGAGATGATCAGCAGCAGGTCACCCGCGCCCACGTCATATTTTCCCATGAGTTCCCCGGCGCGTTCCGGTTCGCGCTCGTACAGGGTGCTTTGCGAGGCCGATTCGTGCAGCATGAGCGGGCCCTCCAGCATGGGCTGTATACGCACAAGCCCTCCCGCACGATAAAACAGCTCCTGCGCCAGCAGGCATGAGTGCCCCGTGCCCAGCAGGAAAATTGTCTTTTTCGTGCGCAGCGTATCGGCCATGGCCCGCGCCAGGGCGTTGACGGCATCGAGCTGGGTATCCGCGGCCTGGGTGAGGAGATCGCGGGCTTGGAGAAGATAATCGAAAGACCTCATAGCTTTTCACCTTTGCCTGTCTGTAGGGGCGGCGTGCCAGCCGCCCATAAATAAACAGCGCATTGCATTTGATTCGGGCGGCGTGCCAGCCGCCCATAAATAAACAGCACATTGCATTTGATTCGGGCGGCTGGCACGCCGCCTCTACAGTTGCTCCCCGCATAATTTCATCGCCGCCCGCACCGCGCCCCATTCCGGGGCCATGGGCAGCAGATCAGCCTCTCTTCCCAGCGCCGCGCAAAACGCCTTCCGGTATGCCGCGCTGTTCTGGAACATGCCACCCCACAGGCCCAGTTGCGTTTTCTTAGGCAGATTGCGCAGCAGCGCCCGCACCGTTTCGGCAAAGCTCTCCGCACAGCGCGAGACGATCCCTCGGGCAATCTGATCCTCGCATTCCAGCACCTCGCGCGCAAACGCGGCAATCTCGCGGGGCTCCTTCGGCGGGTCATAGAACAGGTCAAGCAATTTTTCCGGGTACGTCAGGCGCACGCCGTAGTGTTGGCACAGCGCCTCGGACAGAGCCGTCTCCGGACCGCTGCCCTCTAACCCTCTCAACCCCGCCCGAATGCCCTCCCAGGCGATGTGGAAGCCGCTGCCCTCGTCGCCGAGTATCCAGCCCCAGCCGCCCATCGTGAGGATATGCCCGGCCTCCCCTGCCCTGCCCGCG
>Ga0123353_10016203_pt1 | contig 10880 bp, 9 predicted proteins | sample TergutLab28metaG_3_FD_92763 | JGI IMG/M metagenome (GOLD analysis project Ga0123353, IMG submission 92763) | Labiotermes labralis P3 segment gut microbial communities from Petit-Saut dam, French Guiana - Lab288 P3 | ecosystem: Host-associated > Arthropoda: Insects > Digestive system > Gut ... | reverse complement strand
TCAAGGTGTTCAAAATTATGGCGAACAAGTACCGCAACCGCAGAAAACGCCATAGTTTACGCGCTAACCTCATCTGCGGCATTATCAACTTCGAGGCTCGGATTTAGTTCCCGAGGAAATCTAAATGTTTGAGCAAAACCCAATCTGAAATGTTGTTTTTGTCACGGCGCCGCAATGCAGCGCCCTACGAGGGTTTCACCAATGGCGAATGTGGAGGGGAATACTCCAGCGCCACGGGCGCAACCCTCGTAGGGCGAGGCATTGCCCCGCCGGGCTACAACAAAAAAATATCACCGGAGGAAATAGACAATGGTAAAGAAAGTGCTTTGCGTGATCTTTGACGGCCTTGGGGACCGCCCCATCGCGCGGTTCGGCGGGTTGACCCCCATGGAGGCCGCCGAGACGCCGAACTTCGACGCGATTGCGAAGAAATCGCTGTGCGGGCTGGTGCAGACCCTGGGCCGGGGCGTGCGGCCCGGCAGCGACGTCTCCCACCTGGCAATCTTCGGCTACCCCATGGAGCAATACTACACCGGGCGCGGCCCGATTGAAGTGGCCGGGCTGGGCATCCAGCTGCAAGGGGGGGACGTGGCCTTCCGGGGGAACTTCGGCAGCGTGGACGCCGATTGGAACATCCTCGACCGCCGCGCCGGGCGCGTGCGCGTGGTGGACGAATTCGCGGCGGCCATCGACGGCCTGGAGATCGAGAGCATACAGTGCATCGTGAAGCCCGGCACCGCCCACCGTGCGGGCGTGGTGCTGCGGGGGAAGGGGCTCTCCGCCGCCATCACGGACGCCGACCCCCACGAGGAGGGCCTGCCGGTGATGGAGATCAAACCGGCGGACGGCAGCGCCGAGGCCGCGTTCACCGCGCGGGTGCTCAATGCGTTCATGCGCCGGTCCTATGAGATTCTCAACAATATGGAGAGCAACAGGGCGCGTGTGGCGGCGGGGCAGTTCCCCGCGAACTTCCTCCTGCTGCGCGGCGCGGGCGTGTACCCCACCATGCCCGGGTTCAACGAGAAGTACGGCCTGAAGTCCTGCTGCATCGCGGGGGGCGGACTGTATAAGGGCATAGGCGCGTTCCTGGGCATGGACCTGGCCGAGGTGGAGGGCGCCACCGCCCTTCCCGACACAAATGTAGAAGCCAAGTTCAGTAAAGCCCTGGAGATGCTGGACGAATACAGCTTCGTGTTCTGCCACGTGAAGGCGACGGACTCTCTCGCCGAGGACGGCAACGCCGAGGGCAAAAAGGCCTTCATCGAAAAATGCGACCGGGCGGCGGCCCTGCTCACCGATTTGCCGGAGGATGTCCTGCTGGTGGTCACCGCCGACCACTCCACCGCCTGTGAGCTCAAGGCCCACACCGCCGACCCGGTGCCCGTGCTCTTCTGCAACCCCAGTGTGCGCGTGGACGGCGTTTCGGAATTCACCGAGCGCGCCTGCGCCGCCGGCGGCTTCGGCTATGCCGAGGGGAAGGACATCATGCCCCAGGTGATGAACCTGATGGGCAAGCTGCACCTGATCGGCGCATAGGAGGTACATGCATGACCAGGGATGAGGCGGCGCTTCGCGCCCTCGCGCTGTATGAGAAGGCGGGCATTGTCCTGACGCCCGCCGAAAAAGAGAACATCGAGGTGGCGGACTTCGGCCTGGGTGGCCTGGAGCGCACGGGGCTGCAGCTCGTCACTTACATCAACACGCAGCGCGTGTGCGCGAAGGAGATGGCGCTTCTGCCCGGCCAGACTTGCCCGGAACACAGGCACGTGGGCAGCGGCTGCCAACCCGGCAAGGAGGAGACCTTCCGCTGCCGCTTCGGGCAGGTGCACCTCGATGTGGAGGGACAGACCGTGATTCTGAACCCCGGCGAGCAGTACACCATCCATCCCGATACGAAGCACTGGTTCCGCGCGGGGCCGCAGGGTGCGGTGATCTCCGAGTTCTCCACCAGGAGCACCGACGAGACGGACGTCTTCACCGACGAGAGGATTATCAGGTGACGCGCGCAGGAGGCATCGCCTGCCTGGGCAATTTGATAATAGACGTCATCAAGGAGATCGACAGCTACCCCGACCTGGGGAACCTGGCCAGCATCACCGAGGTGCGCTATTCCACGGGCGGCCTTGTGCCCAACTGCCTGCTGGACCTGGCTAAAATGGACCCAGCCCTGCCTCTGGAGGCCGTGGGCCTCGTGGGACGGGACGCCGAGGGCGGCCGCATTGTCGACGCGCTGGCGGCAACCGGGATTGACACCCGTCACATAGGCCGCCACCCCACGCTGCCCACCTCCTTCACCGACGTGATGAGCTGCGGGCGGGAGCGGTCATTCTTCCATTGCCGGGGCGCGAACGTCGCCTTCGGTCCGGAGCACATCCCCCTGGACGACCTCAAGGCCGGTATCCTGCACTTCGGCTACATCCTCCTGCTGGATGCCCTGGACGCTCCCGATCCTGTCCATGGAACAGTATTGGCGGGGGTGCTGGCCAGGGCCCGGGCGAAGGGCTTCAAAACCAGTGTCGATGTGGTCAGCGAGCAGGGCTGCCGATTTCAGCGCTGCGTGACGCCCAGCCTGCGGCATACGGACTACTGCGTCGTCAACGAGGTGGAGGCCGCCGCCGTCACGGGCGTCGCCTGCCGGGATGGACAGGGGCGGCTGCTTTTCGATCGAATGAAGCCCATCTGCGAAGCCCTGCTCGCTTTCGGTGTGCAGGAGTGGGCGGTGGTGCACTGCCCGGAGGGCGGCTTCGCCATGGACAGGCAAAGCTATTATCGCTTGCCCGCCCTCGCGCTGCCGTGCGGTGAAATCAAAGGGAAGACCGGCGCGGGCGACGCCTTTTGCGCGGGGATACTCTACGGCGCATCGCAGGGCATGGCCCTGCCGGAGGCGCTCGAACTGGCGGCGGCGGCGGCGGCAGCGAGCTTGACAGACGCCAGCGCCAGCGGCGGCCTGCGCCCCGTGGCGCAGCTCTATCAGATGATAGATAAATATGGCTATGAAGATTGGAGCGTCACGTCATAAAGCCAATGTTGAAGGGTTCATTTTTGTTGACAAACGAAACCCGGCGTGTTACTATAGATTCGTGAACAGCAGAAAATTATTTTGAGGAGGACAACCCCATGTGCGGAACGCAAAAGTTTTTTATCTGCAAGCACTGCGGAAACCTGATCGGCCTGATTGACAACAAGGGCGTGCCCCTGGTCTGCTGCGGCGAAAAAATGGCAGAGCTCATCCCCAACACCGTGGAGGCCAGCGCGGAGAAGCACCTGCCGACCGTCACTGTTACCGATGACGGCATCGCCGTCGCGGTGGGCAGCGCGCCGCACCCCATGCTGGAGGAACACCACATCGCCTTCGTGTATGTGGAGACCGAGCGCGGCGGCCAGCGCAAATGCCTGAATGCCGGGGAGGAGCCCACGCTCACCTTCCTCTTCGCGGACGACAAGCCCGAGGCCGTCTACGCCTACTGCAACCTGCACGGGCTTTGGAAGACGGAGCTGTAGGGCAAATCACAAAATCAACCCCGCTTCCCTCTGGGCGGCGGGGTTGCAAAATATTTTCGGCAATACGCAACATTTCGCGTCCCGCGGGACTCTTTTCTATTGGGAGGGACATTTATGGCGTACGACATAAGCATCCTGATCCGGCGGGCCAAGGGCGGCGACGCCGAGGCCTTCGGCACTCTCTACGAATCCATGGCGCGCGATCTCTATCGCTTCGCGCTCTACTCCCTGGGCGCGGAGGCCCCCGCGCGGGACGCCGTGCAGGAGGCCGTCCTGGCGGCCTTCCGGAACATAGCCTCGCTGCGCAGCGACGACGCCTTCCGGCCCTGGCTGTTCCGGATTCTCCGCAACGCCTGCCGAAAGGCCGCGCGGCAGGGCTATGGGAACGCGATTTCCCTGGAGGAGCAGTTCATCGAGGCCGCCGCGAACGACCCGCCCCTGGGCCGCGCGCTGGAGCTGCGCCAGGCCATCGCCGCCCTGCCGGACAATGCCCGTGAAATCGTGCTCATGCACGTGCTGGAGGGCTACGACAGCCGGGAGATAGGGCGGATGCTCGGCTGCCCACCGGGCACGGTGCGCTCGCGGCTCTCCCGCGCCATGGCCACATTGCGAAAGGAGCTTGACGATCATGAAGAAATCAATTGACCATACGAACGAAATCGCTTCGCTGCGCGAAGTATTAACTCCCCTGGACAATCAATGCCCCCTGCCCGGCGCTCTCGAGGCCAATCGCGTCCTGCAAAACGCCACCACGCCCCGCAGGAGCTACGCGCCCTACCTGCGCCGTGGCCTGGCCCTGGCGGCTGCCATGGCTGTCGTAATCACGACGGTTGTACTGGTTGACAGGCTGAACTTTTTCACCGAGCCAGACCTGGATATGCCGCTCGGCCCAACCACAATAGCCACAGGCGAACAGACCAACGGGCCAAACACGCTAGTGCCAAGCGACCCCAGTGCCCTCACCACCACAGCCGCAGAAAAAAAGGCCGATTTCGGCACGAGCTATGCCGAATTGCAGAAGGCCTTCCTGCAAATGCAAGAGGAGCGGCGCGGCAGGTATGCGTATGACTACGACATGACGGTGGAGGAAGCAAGGACGGAGCCTGCGGCAGAATTTGCTGTGCCAAATGATGCAGCTGCGCCGCCCGCTGAACCGGGCCAGATCTTTGACAGAGTGCTTTATAGCGCAAGCACGGTCAAACTGGCCGAAACGACCAACACCCAGGTGCAGGGCGTGGACGAGGCCGATATTTTGAAGAACGATGGGGAGTATCTCTATTACCTGCAAGGGAACAAACTGCGCATTATGAAGGCCCAGCCCGCGCTGGAGGTGCTGTCCACCCTGACAATCCCAAGCTACAGGCAGGATACGCAGATCTATCTCATAGGCGACAGGATGGCCCTGGTGTACTCCGAGTATCCGCCCGGGGGCGACCCGGCTTCAAGCGTGCAGGTGTACAATATCAAGGACAGGGGAAATCCCCAGCTGGTAAAGAGCTTCTCGCAGCCGGGCTCTCTGCTGAGTTCTCGCATGATCAACGGGCGGGTGTATCTGATTTCGCTCCAGTGGGCAAATCTTGATTTTGTCGCGAGAAACGGCGTAATCGCCCCCGAGGACATCCTGCCGGTGGTGTACAACAACGGCCGGGCGCGCACCCTTCCGGCGGACTGTATCGCCATCATGCCGGAGACGCAGGAGCCCAGCTACCTCATGGTGAGCAGCCTGGACGTCAACAGCAACAGGTCAGAATCGGAGAGCGCGGCGATCCTCGGCGCTGGAAACCAGATGTATTGCAGCCGGACGGCGCTGTTCGTCGCCTGCCAGCAGTGGCAGGGCATGGATGGGCTCATGCGCACATGGGGCGCCCCGGCCAAGACGCTCATCTACAAGTTCGACCTGTTGTCTGACGGCAAGATCAAGGCAGCGGGCTCCGGCGAGGCCCCCGGCGCGCCGCTGAACCAGTTCTCCATGGACGAATACAAGGGCTACTTCAGGATAGCGACCACCGGCAATCGAAATACGGACGGCCAGACCATCAACTTCATTACGATCTTAGACAGCAATCTCAAGCAGGTGGGGGCCGTAGAGGACATCGCTCCGGGCGAGCGCATACAGTCGGCGCGGTTCCTGGGCGGCAAGGGCTATATCGTCACCTTCCGCCAGACGGACCCCCTGTTCGTCATCGACCTGGAAAACCCCCGCGCGCCCAAGATACTAGGAGAGCTGAAAATCCCCGGCTTCTCGGCCTACCTGCACCCCTGGGACGCCACGCACCTGATCGGCATAGGCCCCGGCGGGGACGACCGCGGCACGGACGGCAGCACGAAGGTCTCCCTGTTCGACATCAGCGACCCCGCGCGCCCCAGGGAGATTGACAAAGCCGTCATCCCCAACACCTGGTGCGACATCCAGCAAAATCACAAGATTCTCACCGTGTGCGCCGAGAGGGGGCTGCTCGGGCTCCCGCTGAGCGGCAGCAACGGGCAGGCCGCCTTCTATACCTTCCAAGTGGAGGGGGATCAGGTGAATCGCAGCTGGACGCTGGATCCGGCCAAGTCCAGCAACGCGCGTGAAATTTCGCCCTACTACGGCTATTACGAGCCCGGCTACACCATGCGCGGCACGTTTATAGACGGCACCTGGTATGTGCTGGGCGCGCAGGGCGTGGCCGCCTACGCCATGGAGAGCGGCAAGGCGGCGGGGACGGTGTTATTTTAGATTTTGAAAAGAGGAAATGATTCAGATGAAAGTGAAACAACGCGGGGCCTGGTTTTCTCTCGCGCTGGCGGGAATGCTGCTGCTGTGCGCCGCCTGCGGGAGGACGGCCGGCGGCCCTGTCACCGGGCCTGTAACGTCAACTGGCGCGGCGGCAGAACCGGCCAGTATATCCGGGGAGCCGACAGAAACAAGCGTGGCGCCGCCAGACACAACCGAACGGCGCGGCAGTGGTGCGGCAGCCACTAAGACGACCGCTTCGCCCAGCGGCACCGTGCTGCCCATGGTGGTGAATCACGAAATAAAGCAGAATGGCCTGGTACTGCGGGTACGGGAAAATTCTATCGGCCATTTCACGGGGGAGGCATTCACCCTCACGGCGGAAATCACCAACACCACCCGGCAGGACCTCACCTACGGCGTGGGCACCGGCACACCGGGCATGCACATGGAGATTCAACTGCACATCGAGGGCCCGGGCGGCGCGCGGTTCACCGACATGGACACCTGGGGCAAGATCATGACAATGGACTACAAACTCGCCACGCTGAAGGCGGGCGAAACCTACACCCAAACGATGCGCCTGCTGCCCGGTGTGCCTCGGGGCGAGTACTGGCAAGACATCTCCAAGCAGCAAACCGACTGGTTCCCCGCCGGGGAGTACCAGGGCACAGCCGTGTTCACCTATTATCCCGATCCGGGAGGGTTTTCGGGGGAGGCGAAGCAGGTAGTTCTGGCGTTTCCGATCATCATGGTCTAGGAAAAAAACAACAAAGACGCAGCGGCTGCTGCGTCTTTGTTTCGGTGAGAAGGAACAGTATTACTCGTTCATGCTGCCCAGGGCCTCGTTGAGATCGACCTGCGTGCCGATGAAGCCGAGGGCGTCGTTCATCTCCTCCATCTGCTTTTGGCCCAGGTTGTAGATTAGCAGCAGGGAGGCGGCGATCACGAGAGAGCCTATGAGCAGCAGCAGGATGGCCACGGTTTTGATTTTTTCCGGGACGCCGGGGTTTTGCAGGGCCTCCAGGCGGGATTGGTAGCCCACCCAGGTCATGGCAAGCGGCACGATGGAGGCCTGGATGCCCTGGGCGATCTTGCGGAACAGGCAGTACATGGAGTAGACGCTGCCCTCCTCCCGCACGCCGGTCTTCCACTGCTGGTAATCCACGCAGTCGGAGATCATGGCCCAGCAGGTGAGGGTGAACACGCTGTTGCCCGCCTGGATTGCCATGGACATCAAAATCCACAGCCACATGGAGGAGGACCTCGCCGGGTCGAAGGGGATGAGCAGCATCACGGCGGCGGCGGCGGCGCTGAAGAGGAAGGGCACCCCGGAGGCCAGCTTTTTCCCGTAGCGCCGCACCAGCGGGCCGACGAGCACCATCATCACCGCCACGGGCGCGTAGGCGAAGGAGGCGATAGTCAGCAGCCTGGTGTCCCGGAAATAGCACTGGAATACGAGCTGGTTCGTATAGGTGCACGACGCAAAGAACACGAAGGAGGCGACAGACGCCAGGCTCAGCCCAATCAGGGGGCGGTTGGTCAGGATGCCCCGTATCGTCTTGAAGTAATTTATTTTTTCGGCTTCGGCCTGCGGCGGCGTCCGCACACGCTCGGTCACCATGCGCAGCATGGCCTTGAAGCTAATCAGTGCGAACACGCCCATCACGGTGCCGATCCAGATGAAGCGGCCGCCCAGCAGGGTGTTGTCCTTTCCGTAGACCAGCAGGGGCAGCAGCATGGAGAACGCGCCGCCGACGCCCGCGCCTATGTTGCGGAAGGTGGATAGGGACTGGCGCTGGTCCGGCACGGCGGTGATGGCGGCGCTCATGGCGCCGTAGGGCACGTTGACGATGGTGTAGCTGAAATCCCAAATCAAGTAGGTCACCACGCAGGCCGTGACCTTGGCCCAGTACGGCGCGTTCGGTATAGGCAAAAAGAACAGCGCGCCGGAGAGCACCAGGCCGTAGCTGCCGTAGTTGATCCAGGGCGTGAACTTGCTGCCCTTCCCTATGCGCACATTGTCCAGGACCATCCCCATGATGGGGTCGTTGATGGCGTCCCATATCTTCAGCAGCAGGATGATGACCGCCCAGGTTCCCTCCGTCAGGCCGATGTACTGCGTGTAAAAGGGGATCATGAAGCTGGAGATCAGGGAAAAGCTCATGTTGCAGGCGAAATCGCCCAAGGCGTAGCCTACATTGTCCCGTATGCCGAAGGGTGGGGGATTGGCCGTGGTGATTGCTGCCTCGCGTGCCATGTGATCACTCCTGTTGTGGTTATTTGATGCCCTTTTTGCGGACAAATTCCGTTGTGGGGTTGCCCGTGGAATAGGTCAGGCGCACGTGTTCGCCGTCGTCCAGCTGCCGCTCAAAGCCGTCGCTGCCGAAGGAGGGCTTCATGTCGGGCCGCCAGGGGCGGCAGCTCCAGGCGTAGCCCCGCAGCGGGTCGCGGGTTCTGTTCATGCGTTCCAGCAGGCGGTCGTGCAGCGCGTCGCGCACGGCCGCGTGTTTAGTGTTCCCGATCAGGTTGTCCAGCTCATAGGGGTCGTTCTCCAGGTCGTAGAGCTCGTCGGTGGAATTTAGGTTGATGTTGAGCTTCCAGCGCCCGTCGAAGATATTGCGTATGGGCTGGTAGCCCAGGAAGCCGTCCTGCTCTATTTCAAAACGAAAGAACTCAGCAAAGACATCCCGCCGCGCTTCGTCGCCCTCCAGGCCATAGAGGCTATGGCCTTCCAGGTGCGGCAGCGTTGTTATGCCAAAATATTCCATGATTGTTGGGAGCAAATCAATATGCGAAACCGGTGTATTCACGCGCCTGTCCTTAAAAATATCTCCTTTGATAATCAAAGGAATATTGTTGGTCTCGTTGTACATCGCCGCGCCCTTGCCCACCAGGCCGTGGGCCTTGATCATGTCCCCGTGGTCTGAGGTGTGGATAATCATCGGGCCGTCGAGGGACTGCTCCGCCGCGTCCAGCACCCGCCCGACCTGGTCGTCAACAAATACATTGCAGGCCAGCATCCCCCGGTTGTACCCGTAGAATATCGCCGGGTAGGGGATTTTTTTCAATGTACCCGCCCACAGCTGCTGTATATCAGGCTTATTTTTTGATGAGGCCCCCGTGTTGGGCCGCCTGCGCAGCTTGTAGCCGGATTTACGCATTCTCTTTTGGTATTCCCTCGGGCAGCGGCTGGGGTCGTGGGGCTCGTCATAGGAGAGCACTAGGAAGAAGTCCCGGTCCCTGTTCTCTTTCATAAAATCGATGGCGCGGTCCGTGCAGCGATACGCGAACGTATCCTCGGCGGGCGTGCCGCCGAAGAATTCCGCCGCCATATTTTTGCGGCTGGCCTTCCTCGCCTCCGGGGAGGGCAGCTCGTCCAGGTAGCATTTCATGTCGTACCAGTACGCCGGGTCCCAGCCCGCGGGACACCGACCGAAGCCGAAGTAGTCCCCGCCGTCCAGGTGCCACTTGCCTATGTAGCCGCAGTGGACACCCTGTTTTTGCATATACTGCCCGGCGGTTTTCACGTTCGCGCCCAGCTGCATCCCATTGGCCATCATTCCATTGGAGCTGGGGTACAGCCCCGTGAAGATTGCCGCGCGCGCCGGCCCGCAGACCGGCTGGCAGGTGTAGGCGTTCTCGAACACGGCGGCGTTTTCCGCCAGGCGCTCCCAGTTCGGCGTCTTGCACACAGGGTCGCCGTAGCAGCTGAGCATGTTCTTGTTCTGGGTGTCGCATAGGATGAAAATGACTTGTTTTCGTTTTTCCATAGGCATGTCTCCGTTTCTTCCGCCCTATTGTAGCATATTGCATTTGTACAGTCAATCATATTTATCTATTTTCATTTTTCATTTTCATTTTTCATAGAAAGATGCGGCAGGCGAGAAATCAGGGCTTGCGAAAAGAGCTTGAAGAAGAGCTGACCCTCGGGGATACGTGCGGGCAGGCAGAGATTTTGCCAGACCAGCACTATACCTGATAGCGTGACCTCGATAGGTTTTAGTGCATTCAATGGTACATCGCTGGTTAGCGTAATGATTCCAGACAGCGTAACTTCAATCGAATATATTGCGTTCGCGAACTGCATGTCGCTAGCAAGCATCACAATACCCAGGAGTGTAATTTATTTGGCTTTTGGGCCTTCAGCAATAATGATTCCCCAGCGCCTCGCCTCCTTCGCGCCGGATTTTTGTGACGCTTCGTCGCTCCGCTCCTCAGCCTCACAAAAATTCGCCTGATATCCAACCGACTACCATATCTTGTGTCGTCTTCTTTTCCGGGCGAAATTCTTTTGGGGCCACATCATTGACAAACGCAGAGGCAAATTTTCAAAAACCGCCAAAAAAATTTGCCAAAAGCATTGACAAATAAGGCGTTAGAGGCTATAATGTAAAGGTTGGAAGAGGCCCATGGTCAGAGATTCCAATTTGCAAAAATCAAAGATTCCTATTGGTGTTCAAAGATCTGAAACCCTTGTGTGTAAAGGCTTTGAAGCGTATCGAAAATGACCCATTAGCTCAGATGGCAGAGCACCTGACTTTTAATCAGGGTGTCCCGCGTTCGAGTCGCGGATGGGTCACCAAGAGAAGCCCCGGAGCCGCAATCGCTTGCAGCACCGGGGGTTGCTCATTTTTTGGCGAGGTTGTCCAGGGGGGAGAAC
>Ga0123353_10016202_pt1 | contig 10880 bp, 7 predicted proteins | sample TergutLab28metaG_3_FD_92763 | JGI IMG/M metagenome (GOLD analysis project Ga0123353, IMG submission 92763) | Labiotermes labralis P3 segment gut microbial communities from Petit-Saut dam, French Guiana - Lab288 P3 | ecosystem: Host-associated > Arthropoda: Insects > Digestive system > Gut ... | reverse complement strand
ACGCTTTGACATCGCATACAGACGCACCGCTCTGCAGTGTCCACGCACCGCTCTGCAGTGTCCACGCACCGCTCTGCAGTGTCCACTATTCTTGCAAATAATTTCTATTCTTGCCGGTCAGATGCAGGGGGGTTTTTCAAAAACTTTACCCTTAAATAGGTTCGATATTTTAAACATTATGCAGCAGAATATGATTTAATTTTATAAGGTCAAAATAACACACTCCGTAATACGCACTGCCGCCGACAAGATGCATAGAAAGCAGCAAAATATCTGATGTTTGTCTTGGCTTATTAATGGCTTTCTGCTGATTCCTAATGTAACTCAGTATATGCGAGGGGCTCAGTTCGAATACCTTCTGCAAAAAAAAAAATGAACGAAATTTTCAACATGTTTTATTCATTTTTTACATTCAACCACCATAAGGTTATATCTCAGTCCAAGACTGCAACTGAATCTGAAATGTATTTCCGTTCATTTTTTGGACCCGTTCAGAATCTGTAAACATTGTATTCCCTCGGTAAGAAGTAAGAAAATATTTTCTCTTCTTTAAGCAGGAAAAAAAACCGATACAACGTGAAAATTCTCTATTAAGATCACGGAGAAAACTACTATCACGCTTCTGCCGTCGAAACAAATCGCCATTAATTAACCCCTCAATGACTAATTTTGACGTGAATTGTATATAAACATTCAGTCCGTACCGCGCAGTAAACACTCTCCCTCTCGGTTATAAAAACCAGTCAGTTAATGTTGTATAGGGAAATAATCGCTGTTTGTTCTGAGATCCACACAAAACATATAAATACAGCTGTGTGGGGCAGAACGTGGAATCGTGTGTTAAATCTGGTGGTTCATATAATAACCACTGGGCTTTAAAGAGTTCAGACAAAATATTTTCTAGTGTCTTTGAAGTTTCCAAGTTAAAAAGTTATAAATTCCGTACCATCATACGTGACGTCATGTAGTCGGCTGAAAACGTTTCGGAAGAACCAATCGCTTCCATTTTCACTAAAAGACAACCGGACTGACGTAAGCCAAGCCGGAATACAGGGAAGGGAAAGTTTGAACTGGGTGGCCTACTTCGTATCACTTGCCGTGAGTTGTCACCGATTTATAAGTAAGAAATACAGCGTTTAAACAGAAATGGCCTCAGACGATCTCTCTTCAACTACGTCCAAATTACAGAGATGTATCATAGCTAGGAACCGGAAATGAGGCCAGGATTCACCGACATGTTACAGGAGTTTGGTAGGTCACTAACCGCGAAAAACAGAATACACCACGATTTTGACTTACCGTTCGCTTGTCATCTGCTTATTCTAGGCCACCGAAACACCTCCATTGCTGGGCAGGACAGCAGTGTGCTCATGGCACTGTGAAGCTGTTCATACTGCCGTCTGCTCGTCCCTCCGTCAGCCCGAGGAGCGGCAATCAGCTCAATGGGGGAGGGCGAACCGGAACTGCCTCTATCCACTGCACACTGCTGGGTTTACCTGGTAATGTTAACTGTAGAGTGGGCCCTTGTCGTATCCGGCGTACAAATATGTCTTCAGGTCTTCGCATTCACTGTAACTGTAAGAGCAGCAACAAATAAATAGGCCATATTACGTAAAAAGTAGTCCCCAATAACAGGGGGAAGAAAGTAATTGTTGAAAAGAAAAAGTCACGGTCTACTGACACACTATTATTGGCGTATGTCAGTATAGAGTAGTATCCATACAATGCAAACCTAAAGAAGCTGTAACAATGTTCTAAGACACAGCTATAACAATGCTGCCTTTTGCGAAACATTCATTTTGTTTGTTCTTGCAAATCATGACAAGAATTTGCCCAAATAGACGGCAAAAAAAACCGAACTAATCTAATTTTTAAAAATAGAGACTGTATAATTTTGTGGGGGCTTGGGCTGCGCAGTCAGTGTAGCGACCAGGCTACGGACTGGATGGTGATGGGTTCGTGTCCCGGCAGGTGAGATTTTCTCTTTTCCGAAACGTCCAGACCAGCTTTGGGGCACACCAAATTTCCTATAAAATGGCTACCGGTTTTCTTTTCCGGGGGTAAAGAGGTCCCGGGGTCGTGTTGACCACTCACCGTCATCTGGTGTCGAGGTTAAGAATGAGAGGACCTACGCTTTCACTCCTCTTACAAAACTTTAATAGCGCAGACAGCGACAACGTTACGTTACAATTTTGTGGTTCTTGTTCAGGGTTCTTGGCCGCCATTTGTTATATATTTCAGTCCAAATGACATAATACCTCGAACTCTAATGGAGTACTGTCTGGATTGTACAGTAATGATTACTAATCACGACCAAATTTTAAGAACTCTGTAAAGTTTTGAAGCCATCCCAAACAAAACGATAACTCCTAACTTTTCAGGACCATATCTTCGCTGTTTGGGAATTTTACGAGGTGTAGGTTAGTAGTTTGTCACTGACGTTTCGGATCGGACTGTCGTTCCAGAGATTTCCTGACCCTCGACTACGGACCGATAGGTTGTCCAGAAACGTCGACGATTAATTACCGACCTACGCCGCGTAAGGTCCCAGAAGACCGAAGACCTGAACTTCGCCGCGACGGTAGCCTGGCATCGTGAGATATTTAAGCCTGAGACAAATCAAGACTGTGAGATAGCAAAACCGAGGGCCACACACACTGACACAGAACATCACAACAGTGACCGTGCTCGGCGACACATCTGTCCACACTCTGCCTGTGGTACATAAACCTGCACGCAGAACAATGCAAGAAACAGAGACTCACCTCGTGGCTGGGAATATCCATTTGTTTGGCTGCTAACGACTTCTTGATCCTCAGAGTACATCGTAGACCTTTGACGGTGACTCTGTTTCTAAGGAGATGGAGGCAGCACAGCACTCCGAAGCGACAGTAACTATTTACCAGTGGCCACGACGTCACATCCCACATGACTGGAATCTTCACGAGCACTGCTGTCAAAAACTGAAGAGTCGCACTGATGAATCTAAAGTACATTTATAGGTTATGGGAAAAGGCAGAAAAATGTGGAAATGGAGTTGTGTACGTACTGCAAAATCCACGGTCTTAACTAACTGACTGACTAACATCGTGGAGCAGAGTCCTTCCTTAGAAGCTAGTCAAGAAATTCCCGCATTTTATGGAACCCAAGGGCTCTTCACCGTGTTCATAACAGCAAGCCATCGTCCATATCCTCAGCCAGATCAGCCCAATCCATCCCTCCCCATTTCATCTCTTAAACATTCAATTTAATATTTTCCTCCCATCTACTCCTGGGTCTCCCAAGTGGTCTCTTTCCCTCAGATCTCCCCACCTCTCCCACAACATTCCACTTCATACATACCGCAACGTAACCACCATGCTGGAATTCCTCGTCGTTTGCTTTTGCTACGAATTTAGATCAACCAGTGAACCTTCCCCTAAATGTGCAGGCCTGCTCTGAGTTCCAAACTGCCCCCTGTTCAGAACAAACCGGGAGATCTTTCCCCGAAGATAAAGTGGCCAGAATGTGGAGCCGACTGCTCACTTCCAACTAACGCCAAAGTTAAGAATGCATGGAGCCATACCTCCCCTCCCACATATGCTTTATTGACGTTCACAGGTACAAATTTACCATTACGTCTGCTAACGTGTGACACTGAAATGGTGTTATTCATTATCTGTGGTTCATTTAATGATGTGTTGGCTACATCATGCTATAATGTTTGGTTATCAGTGAAAAATGAACTTTAAGGAAATGGTCAGTGTCTAATTTAAGGCACAACTTCGGCATTTTACTGGAGGGAATGAGGAAGATAACGATAAACTTCAGTCAGTGTTGTCAGTATACTGACCAAGATTCGAGCCTACTTGTGCTCTAAGAGTCTGAATGTGCCACGGAACCTTGAATAGGAATTACAAACCTTCTTAAGCAGCTTTTGGTTCCTTTGTGGTGTATATGGGGAAGGAGAGGTGCATACAGGTGTTTGGTGTTCAGACTTGATGGAAAGAGAGCACTTAGAAGACCTAGGCATGGATGGGAGGTCAATATTAAAATGCATCTTCCAGAAGTGGGATGGACAGACATGGACTGGATCGATGTGGCTCAGGACAGGGACAGGTGGCAGACTCTGTTGAATGGGGAAAAAATTTTAAGTGCTATAAAATGTGGGGAATTTCTTGCCTAGCTACAGAACTGTTAGCTTCTCAGGAAGAACTCTGCTCCATGCAGTTAGTACGGCTCCTTTGCTCAAAATGTTCTGCTGCTGCTGTGCATACTCACACTATTCATACCAGAACACATCGTTGTCTTAGCGCATGGCTGTCGCACATGCTCGGCATCCATCTACAGCTTACAGCGCCCACAGTGAAAGCCATCCACACAGGCACATCATGTCAGATTAAACATGGAGCACTTAAGTGCATGTCCTGAATCTATTTCAGTTCTTAACCCCCAAAACTTGATTTTGTTTGAAAATTTTTAACATATAAAATAGCTAATTCCATGTAGCAAATAGTAGTAGTTGCTCAGCTAGCCACAAATTCCCCAAACTTCATGTAAACTGAGTTTTCACTACCATGTTCACAAAAGCCTGCTGTTGATTCCTAACCTCAATCAGATACACCTAGTCCACACCATCGCAAACAGTTTCTTTAAACCCATTTTAATAGCATTCTCCATCCTATTCAAGTGCCTTTAAATTGTCTCTCTTTTTTTGGGGGTTCTCATTCACTTTTTATATATTTCTCCTCTCTCCCCTGTGTGCCAGATGCCCAGCACATTTCAACCTATTTGACTAGATCACTTTAAATACCTTTTTATCTTTTTGCTCTGTATTTATAAAAATGTTCACACAAGAAGCAGCTTCTTGTGTGTGTATGATTACCCAAACCATTTATGGAGCAGTCAGGCTCATCCTTAAGAGCCAACATTTCTAATGCAATAAGTGTCTCTCACGGTGTAGAGGCACTGACATAAAAATGAGCTTACTTATTTTCGTTGTTACACCGTGCATGTTGTTGAGTTACTCAATTATTATACCAACTACTGCACATATATAAAATTTATCAAATTTACACATTAAAACATTAAAACGCTCCGACGTGTTTCGGTCCTAGGACCATCATCAGGGAGCCGTATCATCCTTGCTAAAGTTACACTATAAAAAGTCACATTAATTTCACTATACCAGTTGGGTATTGTGGCAGCATGCCGTGTTGTGTAATGTTATGTTGCGAAGAGTTCCCTGCTACGGATGTGCATTCTGTGCTTCGTTGAGTATCACGCAAAGAAATGCAGAATGCACATCTGTAGCAGGGCACTCTTCGCAACATAACATTACACAACATGGCATGCTGCCACAATACCCAACTGGTACAGCGAAATTAATCTGACTTTTTATAGTGTAACTTTAGCAAGGATGATATGGCTCCCTGATGATGGTCCTAGGACCGAAACATGTCGGAGCGTTTTTAATGTTTTGATGTGTAAATTTTATAAATTTTATATATGTGCAGTAGTTGGTATAATAATTGAGTAAATGAGCTTACTCTTTGAAAGACCTCTTAAATATTGTTGTGCTCTGTTTAGCACTCACTTTTTATTCTTCCACATGTTTATGAACACTGAGACTTGCACTCAAAGTATACTAAGTGAAGGTATATCTGTAGAGTACCTCTAACATACCGTGAAGACACATACAGAAGGAAGGAGCCTTGGCATCAGAAAGCAGTAAAGACAGGACCATAACAGTTCCTTTTACTTGGTCCCTCTGCACCTAGTTATGAAGGAAATCAATCAGGAGGAATTCATCCTACAACTGGACTGTGACATAGTTGTGTTCAAATAATCTACAATTCTACAGATTGGGTTTCTTTATTTATTCTCCTTTTTGTATGTGGTGTAAACTCCTGGCACATGTAAAATATCACCCAGTTGGCTAAAAAAGTTTTGCTACAAATTCATTTCTGTCATTTCAAACAAAACATCAATGGCATAACAAATGCATATCAATAATACAGTTCAATACAAATCATAAAATAACATTAAATGAATCTCACTACAGATGACCTTCATGACCAAAATGGTGTGGTGCCAACAGAACCCTGAGTTCAGGCTTCTATCATGCACACGCCAATTACATGAATTTTAAATTCCACCCCAATTAAGACTTAAGTCCTATGTTCCTCACAACATATTTTAAGAAGACTCCAATGTAACAAGCACCATATCAGCCTCTATTACCAATAAGTTAAGTACTTATCAAACAGTAGAGTTTGATCACTTGACATACAGAGTCCCTGTCATTGACCTATTAAATCAGTGTTTTCTGCAATCACTTCAGTTCTGTGCCCCATATTTTAGTATGACCGTACATGAAGCAGACTACAGTACACGTTCCATGTCACACTAGTTAAAGAACTTGTTACAAATATGTCAGTAAATTAAAGCTAAAGATTTTAGGACTAATGCAATGTACTCACTAATGCAATATAATCACTAATGCAATGTACTCATTAATGCAATGTACTCACTAATGCAATGTACTCACTAATGCAATATAATCACTAATGCAATGTACTCATTAATGCAATGTACTCACTAATGCAATGTACTCATTAATGCAATGTACTCACTAATGCAATGTACTCACTTCCCTATCATCTGGAAATTCAGAACATCACAGTCATATTCAAACTGCACTGAAAAATATTTCAAGACATTTGGGAACTAAGTGTGAAGCAATTACTGTTTATCTACAAGTAACCTATCTTACTAAGAAGAAATTAAATTGCTTCAGTTGTTTATACAGAATGATGATATTTAATTAATATTCATCACTGATGTACATTTGGACGTACTTTTCACATTGCCCCTTTTAACTACTCCACTTTTGATTGCAGAAGCATTTCACTGACAGTCACAATATGTTTTCTGTTAATAAATATGGAATTTCAGTTACATAATAACATAGCATAGCATGTTTCCAAAAAAAATGGCAGTGTCTCGCAAATTGGAGTCCTTGGGATGGCAAAGTCATTTAGGTTTAAAAACGTGTTGAATATCTGAAACAGCTTCTGTCTGATTAAATAATGAAAACTTTACTTCAGTCTTCAAATTCACATGTATGTTTAATATATTAAAACCTCAGTATTACATTATGCAGTCTTACCATTATATAATAATAGGAATAAATATACTCTAAAATTAACAGAAATGTTTCAGATATTCTAGGTGGTGCTGAACGCCATTATGACACACATTGTTTATGAAATGTAATGATAGCCAAATATAATGCAGTCTTTCATGTGTCATGTGCAATGATAGTGAGAGTACACAAAAGGCATAAAACCGAATTTGTTGTCATTTGCTAACATTTAACAATGTTATTAGCAAGGAAGTCACATATTTACATTTCACAGGATTGTAAGTGCGAAAGTATACACCACAATCGTACATACTTATTATACATTTCAAAGTATCTGTACCTGGAAATATTTATCCATGTAAGTAGACTTATGAATTGTTAGTTCAGCCTCTGATAACACTTCATATATCTTCAAATGTGGAGACCCGTTGGTGAAAAAAACTTTGCAATTCCATTATTTTCTTAAATGTGTTCAGGCCCCTTGGAGCCTAACGATGGTGCGCAGTCTTATCCTAGCAGCAAGCAATCAAGACAAGGACCATTTATGCACCACAAATTCCAGCACTCCTAAGTTCTCACAACCCTGTACTCCGGATGTCACACACTGAAGTACTGAAGAACTATTTCCTACTACTAAAGAGACCAATGCAGACACTTGCATAATTTAGTGAATCTAATTCAAACCACAGCAGTACAGTAGTAATAACTCCTTCTCCAGAGTATGCAGTACTGATAACAGAATTTTCATAGCAAAATATTTAACATGTTGATATTACACATCCTCTGAGTTCAGCATAACTTGCTTCATTATGCACTGAAACTTTGGTGGCCATGAAGAAGCTACGGTACCATAGCGGCACATAAAGAGAGCATCACTACGTAACAGGATGAAAAACTGAGAGATTACAGATGCAGCATGTTCCATGTGGTTATGATGTTGGAAATTTTAAGGTAAAAAGAGTGCTTAAACAAATGTGATAATGCTATGGTTAAAATATAATATGGTATACTGAACGGTAAAGCATAAAATACTGATAATGAAAATATGGCAAATTGTGAGAAAACCAACAGCCAAGTTAATAACATCAGTCCTTTTATATAGGTAGTGAATATATTAAAGTTCTCAGTACTAAAACAAGGAACTTGTTTTGTAATGCAGACAGAATACCACATTCAAAGTGGATTTTCTGCAGATAATACTTGGCAATTATCCATGTCTTTTGTACCTGTATAGTGGAACAGGGATGTCTTAAAGAGCACAGTTCCTCAACCTACCTTATCGGATTCAGGACACCACAGCTGTTAAATGTCAACATCTGTTTAGGTAGTTCTTTGTGTCTAACCACCGTGTGGCTGATCAACAGCGTCAAGAAACATGAAAGCCAATGCAAGCAGACTGGAGCCCAACAAGTCTCCAAATGCAGTCAGCAGCGGAATGGCCGAGCTGTCTGGGTCCACCTTCCATTTCCACATGAGATGAATCAGGAGATGAGCAGTATACAGCAGAATCATCACCTTCAAATTGATAAACAACATGTAAAGAGAAACAGCTCACTCTGCAGTCAGTTATCCTGTTTAGAAGAGTTTGTGTTGTTTTGAGACAAATGTTGAAGAATCTGCAAATGACAGTCACTTGAAGTGTCCACAACAATGTAGGTGAACATTCAGGTCTGTATGTCTGGATGTAACACTGTATCACTGGGCTGGTGTCCACTAATGCTTCAAAAGAACCAGATTCCTTTGAAATGTTGAGAAATATTAACCCAGAAACACAGCAGTACTATATCACAGATGATCTGAATCCTCTTAAAAAGTTCTTTAAAAATTTAAAGCAAAATGTCAGTATGTTATGGTCTTGAGACATTTGCCTCCATTAAGAGGTTGTCAAAATTGTCAATAGTTGTTATGGAGATACAGCGTGGCACAAAAGTCACTGGACACATGATATTTTATAAGGCCAGGTCAGGTGCACTATGGGCTTCGCCTTATGTTACAGTGAAGTTTCCCATGTCTGTAGCAAGTACATACTTCTAATACACCAATGCCATGCTCATGTACTCATAGGAAGAGAAATTTTCTAGACATAGCAGATACAGTGTGGAACGGCTAAACTTCTAGGGAGGAGCCAAAGAATAAAAAACCAACTAGATATCACTTGCTATTTTTATTTTTCTTCTCAGATACTCAACATGTTTCGGATATTAATATGCCCATCTTCAGGAGTTTACGACTATGTTGTTGAACTACCACATTGGCTGATTTCGTTCTTGGTTTGCTGTGTGTTGGAGTTAGGGTGCGGTTCAGCTAGGGTGGTATCCGGGCTGCCGGCTTCAGCTGGCAGTCTGGATACCACCCTTAGCTGAACCGCAGTGCAGTGGTGCAGTTCTCTTCCTGTCATTTTGCAGTCAGTTCGCGACTCTGAATGTGTCATGAGCAAAATGGGTACATCTGGTTCAAAATATTATGCAAGCATTTTCGCCCTTGTATGTCTTCTATTCTTCTTCTGTATGTACAAATTATAATATGATGTACTACACTCCTGTTAGAGAACATCCTGTTATATCTGGATACATTCCTGCAGAAATGTATCAGTTGACACAAGTTTAACTGAGCTTGGAGTGTAGCAAAGCACCCAAATGGTAATGTGCTTAGTCTTAGCTATTAGCAGGTTAGAATCACAGGTTAAAATAACACCCAGGAAACGAAAGTGACGGTTCTGTCACGGTGTGGACTAGACACTTCCAAAGAGTGAGTGAACCCAAAAAAGTGGAATAAGGTGTTTAGAGAACAGATTATCCAGGACATATAAATAAATTTTGAGACCCTCTTACATTGAAAAGTGACCCCTGTTACTGCCATTTGCACATTGGACATATGGCAAGTGACAGACACATAACAATTATTATCCATTAAGAAAATACCATCTCTAACAATAGAATTTACAGATTTTTTGGGTTTGATAACACAGCACAGAATAATTTGACTTTTTTTATAAACAATGATGTTGAATGAGGTGTGAGCCCTGACACCCTTGTTGGCAACAAGGTGTGCCATTTCATTAAGAAATTAACGTGTATACTAACCACCAATTGTGCACTCATAGCACAATACACTCACCTGCAACAAAGTGACCGTTAGATAAGAGAAGACAAATGCAGCCGTTGCCGTTGTGTATCCCCAGTGTATATAGTCAGCAACAAAGAAGAATACTACTTGTCCAGAAAGATTCATGCTTATCAGAATCCTTGCAGTTGCTGCGTGTGGCACTGTGACACAGAGACATGAACTGTATGTACTATGTGGACTGCTCTAGGCTTACTCTTAGACACTGTAGATAAGAACTTACAGAGACGTGAAAAAAATTTGTCCACATATCAAGCTGCCTTTTTAATAGGAGATTATACAAGTATTAAAGCTGCTCCCTGTGCCCTAATTCCAGAACCTAGCAGTATGTGGCAAGATATACAATGATGTATTTGGAGAGTACACTCATGCTTTTAAAATTCCTTTACAAGTTGTTTGGTATCGACAGGCACACAGATAGAATTGGCGAACATCATCACCAGCTTTTAGCAAGTATGCCTAGTTATGGTGTTATCAACAATCATGTCTGCACTTCCAGTTTTCTGGTGTCATGCACCAATTTTCTATTAACATATTTTCCAGCATGCAAATGAAGTGTGTGTGTGTGTGTGTGTGTGTGTGTGGTGTGTGTGTGTGTGGGGTGTGTGTGTGTGTGTGTGTGTGTGTGTGT
>Ga0123353_10016200_pt1 | contig 10880 bp, 7 predicted proteins | sample TergutLab28metaG_3_FD_92763 | JGI IMG/M metagenome (GOLD analysis project Ga0123353, IMG submission 92763) | Labiotermes labralis P3 segment gut microbial communities from Petit-Saut dam, French Guiana - Lab288 P3 | ecosystem: Host-associated > Arthropoda: Insects > Digestive system > Gut ... | reverse complement strand
TGGAGGAGAGAGATCACTTGGAATATCTACACGCAGACGGAGGAGCTAACATTAAAGAAACGTGATGTGTCACCGTGGACAGTATAGTTTGAAATTTATTTATTTTCGGTTATTCAAATGCTTAAAACTGCCTACCGATTATCACCGGGTTTGACTCCTTCGCTGTAGATTTTGGACAGAATTAATTTGGCTCATTAGCGAACTGTTTACAATAGGTGTGGGCTATGTGAAAGGCGGAGAAATGTCTGGGTGGATAAGCTGCTCTTAACGTACAAAGGAGGAGGAAATTACGCGGATTAGGAGTGCTTACATTTTTCAGAAATCTAGGAGCTACCATAAAATTCTGGTTGCCAAAAATGTGACATGAATCTCCACAAATGTTAGCTGCAACAGTACAAAGTTTAGTGTCCCGGGCTAGCTGGCTCCCCGAACTGGAGCACACTTGTCGTAGTGTTAGTTACTTGCTATGAATGTCGTATGAGGTGGGGAATAATTTCTCCATATACGGTCAAAAATGAAATTCTTGATACACCTAGAGGAAGGGCTGCGTGAGAAGTTTTGTTTAAATTTGCTGATTGCCTCGAGAGGTGAAACACAATTGTGAGCGGACATGACTTACCCATTTTGTTTTAATTTTATGCATTAACACTTTCAAGAGCTTAACTATTCACTATTCCTCCCATCATTATCTCTTTCTGCCCATCATTATCTATTTCTGCCCATCATTATCTATTTCTGCCCATCATTATCTATTTCTGCCCATCATTATTTCTTTCTGCCCATCATTATCTCTTTCTTCCCATCATTATCCCTCTCTGCCCATCATTATCTCCTTCTGCCCATCATTATCTCTCTCTTCCCATAATTATCTCTCTCTTCCCATCACTATCTCTCTCTGCCCATCATTATCTCTCTCTGCCCATCACTATCTCTCTCTGCCCATCATTATCTCTCTCTGCCCATCATTATCTCTCTCTGCCCATTATTATCTCTTTCTGCCCATCATTATCTCTTTCTGCCCATCATTATATTTTTCTGCCCATCATTATCTCTCTCTTCCCATAATTATCTCTCTCTGCCCATCATTATCTCTCTCTGCCCATCACTATCTCTCTCTGCCCATCATTATCTCTCTCTGCCCATCATTATCTCTCTCTGCCCATCATTATCTCTTTCTGCCCATCATTATATTTTTCTGCCCATCATTATCTCTTTCTGCCATTATTAACTCTTTCTGCCCATCATTATCTCTTTCTGCCCATCTCTCTTCGCACGATTCTTACTGTCCCTAGTTCTGTCAGTCACTCATATCGCTTTGTATTTCTTCATTTCTATCATTACTTTACATTTTACTATCTACATCATTATTCCAGTCTTGTTTCCTTTATTTAGTGTTTCTTTTCGTTTTAAGTTCCATTTCGGATCTTCATTTATTTCCTTTAAAAATTCTCTCTTACAATTTCATTTCCCTGTTGCAGCACTAATGGAAGATGTGTAATGCGAGGCTGTGATGACGTATGATATGTGTAAGGTAAGTAGACGAAAGCAAGGTCCATTTTGAAATGGAAGTAACAAATGGAATCAAACTGCATCATCTGTTTGTTTATTCCTCCTCAGTCTGTTGATCCGAAAGACAGAACCAGACGAACATACAGACTCGCTTTTAGACAAGACCTGTAACACGGGCTAACTGCTTTTATTCGTTTTTGTTTCTACGGCTATTGAACTCAAGTGTGGGCAGTGTCGGGGCTTTATGTTCTCTCTTATTTCAGAAAGCTTTGTACGTAGCAAAGTGCTGCCGGCACTCTCATTTTATATGTCAGGTAAATGGTGAAGAAGACAAGATGAAAACACAGCGTCTTCTGTCCCTCTGTCTGTGTGATATGTCTATGAAATTCTGAGAGCCTGGTTGGAGTTTCAGAAAATTTCTAAACTTGAAAATATTATTGATATTGCAAACCATTCAGTAAGAGATTGTTAGAAACTCAGTGGGTTTTTGTATTCTGTTTCTTCCTGTGATGATTATGACGATTAAGATGATGAAAATCACCGTGGTAGTAATCATACTTTTATTTTATGTAATTTGTATCTTATATCGGCCTGAAAGTCCTCGTTTATATAAAGCAAAGACACACTTATTACTGTAGTTCAAATTTGTTTTCTCTCATATGACAAAGTGGCTTGCTGCTAACAATTTAGTTAAAAATTTAGATAAAACGAATATAATGAAATTCGTAACAAAGGATTCAGCACATTCTACATTACATATTGGTTATAAAGAAAAGTATATAGAAGAGACAGTGAGCACAAAATTTCTTGGTTTAGATATTCATAACCACATAAATTGGAAGAACCATATTGAGCAAATGATCCCTAAGTTAAGTGGATCATGTTATGCTGATAGGTTGATGGTCCGTATCAGTAATAGTAACACTCTCAAATGAATCTGACGTGTATTTGTCCGTGCATTGTAGTATAAGCGTAGAAAAGAAAACCGACTAGATACTAATGAATGCTTTATTGCACTTATAATCTGCTCAAAATTTTTCGGGCACAATTGTGCGACTCACTTGAGTGGCACAATTTCCATAATCCCGGACGCATGGCCTGTTTCTCTGCTCGTAATAGCCGACCACCAGCAACCGAGGCATTACACACCATATGCGACAATAACACAAGTGCAGTCTCCAGCTGCTGATGATGGGCATATAAGTGCCCGAAACATGTTGAACAGATTATATGTGCAATAAAGCATTCGGTAGCATATAGTAGGTTTTCTTCTCTACACTCTCAAATTAATTTATTATGCATACTTTCGTTCTATTGTAAAATATGTAATAATCTTCTAGGGTAATTCTTCCAATAGTGGGAAGATTTTCACTTTACAAAAGAAAATCTTCAGATGTATGCCAGGTGCACAACCCAGAACCCATTTTTGAAGTCTGTTTAAACAGCTGTAGGTTCTGCCTGTTCAATGTCAATATACGCTTTCATTAATGAACTGCATTATCTATAATCAGGAAATTTTTCAAACAATTTCATCTATACACAACATTAACACAAGGAATAAGCCCCCTCTTCATCCACCACTTGTTAACCTTTCTTATTTTCAAAAATGTACTTTCTATACTGGCATAAAAATTTTTGAAATTTTTCCACCTATTGTGATAATCCTCAAGATTGACAATGCAAAATTTAAAGCACCCTTAGAATAATAACCCGCCTCCCCCCCAGACACACACACATTTTACTTGGTAGATTAATTTTTTATGTGTGAAGATGAATTGTAATATGGTTTTTGTAAAGTATTTGTTAAATTTTACACTGTGAATTTGCATATTTGTGTATTTATGACTTGTTCCACATCCTGCTGTCTGCATGACACATTAACGTATCCATGTAATGAATGTGTGTGTGTGTGTGCGTGTGTGCGTGCGTACGTAGGTACATACGTAGGTACGTATGTATGTATGTACATGTATATGTATTTTACTACGTATGTGCGTATGCACGTATGTATGTACAGGTATATGTATGTGTATTTTACGTATGTATGTATGTATTATGCATGCATGTATGCCTGTATGTATGTATGTACGTACGTAAGTATGTATGTATTATGTAGTTACATACGTCACTCAAGGGTGAAAAACCTTAACCTTAAGTCCTTGAATTTCTCCACCCCTTGTCGAATTTCATGATATTCTGGACTTGAGCAACTTTCCTGAGATTATAGACTGTAGACTATAGGACATCCTACTCTATTTCCGAGATCTAAATAAACTGTCATCTTTATGGCCTCTCACTCTTACTCTTTGACTCTTTTTCTGTAAGTTCAACAGCCAGTGTTATCCTGGCCTTCTCTATACGTCCATTTTATCCATACAGCATTCGTCCGTCTTTTCCTCTGTGTACTCTAATGTTACCTTCAGCTATATTATTTGCTTTGTGTTTCTCACGTTGGCAGTAGAATGTCTTCTTATCACAGCGCGTATATCCTGCGAATGAGTTTCTTACTTTGTGTGTCTTTTCTTGGCACTTACTCTTAAAGAAGTTGAAACTTTACCGTCGCGTAACATTAAAGCCGATAAAGTAGCTGTCTGCTTAAACTGTACGGTACTTTTCTTGTATTGAAATGCTGACAGTCGGCCAGCTGGACGAGAATTTTCCTGTGTCAGATGTAAAACGTAGTTTTACGATCGTATAAACAAAAACCGTCATTTAATCGTAACTTGGCGAGATGAATCCAGTCCACACAATCACACAGTGTCTGTTAAAATCAACCCTAAATATTTTGTTCCATCGACGTCCAATTTACCAATTCTTCTTAATTTTAAGCCGTGTGCCGAAGCACAAGCACGAAGTCCAGTTTGGCTGGCTCAGAACAGGTGCCAGTAGCTGTTTCTGAAGAACGTGGTAATACATCTATGCTTTCCGTGGGCGGCGAAATTTTTGAACAGCTGAGAAACTTTTTCTAATCAAGAAGGAATTTGTTTCGTTAGGTTGGTACTATGCTGACAGAAAAAAAAGGGGCGAGATTGTGAGAGAGAGAGCACTGAGTGATGTTACCATCGGACTGCTGTTTGCGTTCTTGTTAAGCGTTGTGATGGGGAGATTTGTCTTTTTTTGACAAAATCTACATTACATGTATGTGGTATTCGCAACTGCCTTCCATAATGCTTTAAAAAACACAAGGAAAACCATTAAAATATTGAATATTATTGTCAGGCAGTATCTGAGGCTAAATGCTGGGTCTCAACTGCAATTTTTGATCCATGCGACTGGATACATACATACATATATGCATACATACATACGTTGTACATATGTACATGCATATATGCATAAATACATACATACACATACACACACATACATACGTGGTACATACATACATGCATACATACATACACATACATACATACACATACATATACATACACACACACACATACGTGGTACATACATACATACGTACGTGGTACATACGTACATGCATACATACATACATACACATACATATACATACACACACATACATACATACGTGGTACATACGTACATCCATACATACATACACATACATATACATAAACACATACTTAGATACATACACACATACATACGTGGTACATACATACAAGCATACGAACACACATACATACATACATACGTCGTACATACATACATGCATACATACATACATACGTGGTACATACATACATACACATACATACGTACATACATACGTACATGGTACATACATACATGCATACATACATACACATACATATACATACACACATACATACATACATGCATATGTACATACATGCATATGTACATACATATATATGTTAAAATAAACTAGAGTTCGGAATAAATATTGTATTTTTGTGTTCTCATTTTGTAGGCTGTATATTTGTATTATCTCTGTTTACATTAACAAATTTTTAACCTACGCAGATCAAAATTGATCAATCAGCACAATGTGCTAAGATAAGAACCATTTATTTATATAAAATGAAAGCTTATACATTTACTAACACAAATAATATCTGTGTGTAATTAAAATTTGTATAGATAATTTATTAATCATTGTATGAAATAATATGTCAGACAAAACCACAGGTCATTAAAGTGCCTCAGTTAGATAATAAAATACTCTTGTATAATTTACGACAGCTAATACTGAGTGAAATGCATCGTTGCCTTTCGTGCCACCCTGTATCAATCACACTCTCGTATTCAAACGTTAAATCTTTTGTCCTTTCGGGCTTTGGTTTTATGTTCAAATTATTTTGTCATTCTTTAGAATCATTTAAGCAAGCAAATTTAGGTATTTTCCGGGTCGAACTAATAATTTGATGAAGCCTTTCTTTGCCTTATAGTTTTTGAAGCTGAACACAATTTGTTTTGGTACGCTCGATTGCTTTCGTGAGAGTAGGGATTTTCAAATGAGTTACATCTTGACCTATTTGCTTAACTTAGATTTTAAACCACAGTTCCATAGGAGAGAAAACAATTGACCTGATTTTGATTTGGTACGGAGCGGTAAATATCGTGACTCGACAAACTGCTCTCAAATTTTCAAGTTCCTTTCTTTATATTTGTCTTTAGTTATTGGTTATTAGCAGGTGGGCTGGCAGGCGGGTGGACTGCTGGCGGCCGGGAAGCGGGCAAGCGGGCAGGTGGACAGGCGGACAAATTTTTATGTGTGTGCGCGCGCGTGTGTGTACGTATTATGTATATATATATATATATATGTGTGTGTGTGTGTGTGTGTGTGTGTGTGAATACTACTTATTACGGTATTTTGAAGAATCTAACTACTACTAATGCATTTCCGGACAGATTATGCTTATTACAAGTACCTTGATTTTGCACACAAGTTTCACATTACATGCGCGTATACTTAAGTCTTAAATCTTGACATTATTGAATTGTGTTGTTACCTACAGTTCCTGTATCTTTTTTTTTTGTTTCTTTCTTCTGTTTATTCTTTCTCAAACCATCACGTATTTCACTATATATATATTTTTTCGATGTTGTGACTGAAGTGCCTCCCACCCAGACGTGCATGTTTCCTGACAGATGGTGCTTATATCAGAGGAGACACAATACTCTAAGCAACTAGACACTCGAGGCATTTTTTTCGTCAATACGTGTCTTTTTTTACACAAAATAATTTGCTTTATTTTTCATTCTACATTCCCTAGAGCAGAGATATTTGTTCTCGGCATAAACATTATAATAGGATTAGTGGAACTGATATAAGAAGATAAATGAGTTGGACTCCACAGGGAAGGTTACATGTTTTAACGTAGAACCGGAGGGAAGAAATGTCTGTCGTACCTTCTAACACCTTTAGCTGTGTGTGATGTTTTTCCTGAGAATTTCACGGTGTGTCCTATGGTTGTTTGCTGAGCGCACACGAGTCTATAAAACAAACTGTAAAAGCTATGAAAAGTCCCCGGTGATTTATATCAGTAGGTTGCCGTCAGCGGTGTGGCTTCTACACCAAAGTACACACAGTAGCTTAGAGAAACTGAGCTATCATAAATCACACACAGGACGAGGTATATGGAAAAGTGCAGATTTTTACTCCCAACTTTCCATCCACCTACCTGAGTGAAGGAACGTTACAAGCAGACATAAAGGACAAAAAGAGAAAGGCTAAAGAAAGCTGTGACTTTTTGTGGAGAAAGCGCAAGAAAGTTGCCAATGTTTGTTTAAAACAACATGCACTGAAAGTATGACATGGAATATTAGTTGTTGTGTTGTTATCAACACACATCTGAAGTAACGAAAGACTTTAATGATGTTTTCTTTATTTTTTTTTTGTAATGAGATTTCTTGAAGTAAAGTCTCTTAAAAAAAAGCAGAATGTATTTCTCAGTATCGCGTTTTGAAACTTTCTGAATTTTGTTACTAAATGTTATATTAAACCTTTCAAAACATGAAATTAATGTGGATATAATATGAAACGTCACTTTACCAACTCGCAAGAAATATACCCTTACCGCTTCTTCATTACAAAGCTGTTTAACAACGGTACACAAGTTTGTTATAATTAACAAGGTGGATGAACGCGTTAAAACGGCCAAAATAAATGAGTTTATATACTTTAGAACAACACGTGTTTGTTATACAGTCGGCCACAATCTTAATTTTTAGTTCGACATTTGAATAATTTCGATCATTTTTTTTATAAAACCTGATGATGGCTCTTTCGGACCGCAACTTGTAGCTTTTTGTCAACAGAATGCTGCGGTGCCGTAAGAATAGAGTTGTGTTTGCCGGCGGTCTTGTACACTGTTCATTTATAAAAGCCAGAAGGATGTCATTTTCAAGAAAATTAATTTACAGCGCCAGCGAATTCCTCCTGTCTCATAGAATGTACAGTCAACCTCGTTTGTAACGTCATGAAAGGGACTGAATATTTTGTGCCTTTAAAAACAAGTGTTGTTCGTATCAGGTCGGATGTTAAGGTTAACAGTGAGGAATTGGTTGGTACCGCTAAATAGCGGACGACATAGATAAGGTGTCGCATATAACGATGTCGTTATAACCGGGGTCGACTTTGTGTGTGTGTGTGTGTATATATATACAAAGCGTTCCTAAATTAGTTACACAAAACTAAGGTGTAATAACACAGAAAGTAGAAAAATTACAGTATTATAATAGGAGGTGCTACCCAAATTTCCCGAAATCGGAATGCCGCGCGATAACCTCTTGTAGTACAGCTGTGCGCCGCTAGGTGTCGCGAGCTGTGCCGTTTTGTAATCATTCTGCCAAGCGACGTTCTGCTGCGAGGAAGTTTGTGTTTTTTCTGTGCATTTTTGTGACGTTTTAGTGCTGTTTTCCTATCGTACCGATCTGCTAAAATGACCGATATGAAGGAGCAACGGAATTGCACCAAATTCTGCTTCAAACTCGGCAAGACAATTTCGGAAACGCACAGAATACTTAAAGAAGCATTTGGTGATAATGCGCTAGGCCAAACGTAAACCTACGAATGGTTTTAAACGTTTCAAGCACGGACGGATGTCAGTCGATGATGAAGAGCGTTCTGGACGACCTTCGACCTGAACCAGACTGAAAATGTGGCAAAAGTTTCATTTTTAAGGCCTCGTTCATTGGGAATTTGTTCCACCAGGACAAAAGGTGAATGGAAAATTCTGTTGCGAATTTCTGAGGCGATTGAGTTCAGAACATCCAGCGCAAACATCCAGACAAGTGGCACAACTACTCTTCGGCCCTGAATCGTGACAATGCTCCAGCTCACGCGTCGCTCTTTTGCAGCAGTTTTTGGCTTCTACGAATATGACAGACATCCCCTACCCTCCCTACTCACCGGACCTCGCCCCCTGTGACTTTTTCCTATTCTCGAAGTTGAAATTGAAGCTCAAGGGGTGACGTTTTTTGACAGCTTCAAAGAGATACAGACCGTATCGCAGAACGTGATGAAGACGCTGATGTGAAATGACTACCAGAAGTGCTTCCGATCAGCTGGAAGTGGCAAAGGGCGCCACTTCGAAGGGGATGGGGGTGAATAGAAATTTTGGTAAGTGGTAAAGCTAGAGCGGAGGAATTTCGGGAAATTTTGTTTAGCATCTCGTATATATCACAAAATGCAGTGTATGTTTAAGTTTTATCTACAGATATTCACAGGTGGTCAGTGTGGTTTCCTCGTGTCAGGGTAGATGTCCCATCTGTAAGGGATATTGTTCCAAATCTAATGAACCATGTCCGCATCTGTGGTCGCAACCGCAGTTCTTCCAAACTTGCAGGAAGAAGGGGGAACAAAAATTTAGTCTCTAACTTATCCACGCACAGAAAAGTCCAGGGGTGTTAAATTAGGCGATCGTTGTAGCCAAGCTATGGTTACACCACGTCCAATCGTTGTAGCCAAGCTATGGTTACACCACGTCCAATCTAAGCAACAATCTGCAGCGTGACACGAGGAAACCCCACATTGAACACTTGTGTGTATCCGTGGATAAAACTGAAATATGTACTGAATTTTGTGATTTTTATCATAATACTGTAAGTTTTCTGTTTTGTGTGTTATTACAACTTAGTTTTGTATAACTAATTTAGGAATGTCCTGTATGTATATAGGTTTTGTGTGTGTGTGTGTGTGTGTGTGTGTGTGTGTGTGCGTGTTATATATATATATATCGCAAAACTTTTTAAATTTTTTCAATATTGACACGTGTTCTCTTGGGCAGAAACATGTGGACCATTGCTTATTAGCACCCTTCTATAGGTGTCACCTCCGCTTCAGAAACAAAATTAGTTTCTTCCTTTTTCATTCCTGTTTGTGCCAAACACAAGCAGGTCGGGTAAAAGATGACGACGAGAATCGACATGGCTCGCAATTTCCTATTTTCCACAAGGACGGAGTCACATTCTAAGGATAACAAAGGCAATTTCCAAACAGCCAGTGTGAAATTATTCGCTTTTTTTCGGTCACAACTGGAACACAACGATAATGTGGCGCCCCTCCCCCCGCCATAAACACCTCACCAGTCTACTGACTTGTTCGTGGTTAAAGGACCAGATGGTGCTGCGGTCGTGTATTATGGTTTTTATTTTATAGGGTCCAAATTTGTTCGCCGGTCTCTTCTGCATCACACCACCTCATCCGCCATTTTAGGTCTGCGATGTTTTTCTCACCATCGGAACTACACTTCGTGTCACTTGCAGTACAAAAACTTTAAAGCCGCTGTTTCCTGCCATAGAGGCGTCTACAATTAGATCAGGATTAGATATTAGTGCATTATTTGTATATAAATATATTGACCACAGCATCGGTCGCGATCAGATCAAGGGGACCTCAAATGAACTCGGGTATTTTTCGACAGATATTTGATCAAAATTATAATGCGCGTACTACCAAATATTTATTTTTTTTTAAATTGGGGTATGTTTAAAGCAAAATAAACTGCGCTCGAGTGACGCAAAGACGATCAGAGCGAGTACTCTTGGGAAATCCCTGACCGTGAGCTTACCTCGAGCTAAGGTTGGGCGCTCCCGTAGTGTGAATGCAGCTTTATTTTCATTGAGTATTTGTGTCACGGCATTTCATCTTTCCGCGGCGTTACACATTACAATTGGGGGTGTCTTTATCGTTAACGTTCCATATGCGGTGACCAACGTTTCAAAAGTTTTACAACGGATGTCTGAACCATCCAAACCCCCTCATCAGCTCCATAGGTAACTATTCCTTGTCCGAGCTACGCTATCAGTATAAAAAATACATCCACAAACACCCTAAACACATTCTCCTCTAACGTCCACCTCCCATAGCAGTGTTTTTTCCTTGTTCTGCTTTTTCACTGTCGACCTATAAACACCTAACACGACAAACCCCT
>Ga0123353_10016198_pt1 | contig 10881 bp, 9 predicted proteins | sample TergutLab28metaG_3_FD_92763 | JGI IMG/M metagenome (GOLD analysis project Ga0123353, IMG submission 92763) | Labiotermes labralis P3 segment gut microbial communities from Petit-Saut dam, French Guiana - Lab288 P3 | ecosystem: Host-associated > Arthropoda: Insects > Digestive system > Gut ... | reverse complement strand
GCTGAGTTCGTCGGGGACGAGCTGCAAGCGGGGAACACCACGCTCGACAAAAACACCCATGAATTGCGCGCTAAAAAGGGCGCGGTCAAGCTGGCGGCAAAGGAGTATCAGATCATGGACATGCTTTTGCAAAACAGCCGTCAAATCATCCCAAGGGAGACGTTTGTCGAAAAGATATGGGGCTTTGACAACGAAGCCGAATACAACAGTATTGAGGTCTATGTCTCTTTTGCGAGGAAAAAGCTCTCGGCCATCGGCTCTGATTTGCAGATAAAAGCCGTGCGCAATGTGGGCTACTGCCTGGAGGTTGCAACTTAAAATATAAATAATAATACAGAATGCAGAAATTATTGCGCTTTTAATTGCGCCTTTTGCTTAAAAAACCGAGAGGAATGGTCTAAGCATGATTAAGCGGCTTCAAATCAAAATAATCGCGGTCATTTTGGGGACTCTGCTGCTGGTTTTTGCCGCCGTGCTTTTTGTCCTGAACACATCTGTGAACCAGACGTCCGTACAGAGAGCGGACGATTTCATGACTCTAATAATTGAAAACGACGGGCTGCCGTTCCCGCCGTCTGAAGCGCTTATGCCTGCGCTCGATATGAACAGGCGAAATCCGTTTTTACATACGCAAGTGATGCGCGGGGGACGTTTTTTCTATGTTAAAATCGACCAAAACGGCAATATCTTTGAAGAAAACCTGATGATGATGTTTGATTTCAGGTCTGAGGACGCGATGGAGTATATCGCGTCGGCGCAACGCACGGGCAGACAGAAGGGGAGTATCGATATTTTCAGCTTTATGATCGCGGAGAAGCCTTACGGGAAAATCCTCGTGTTTCTCGAACGAAGTATCGATATACTCCTTATTGAGCGGCTTTACCAAACATCGCTGTGGGCGGCGGGCATCGTCAGCTTGATTCTGGCGTGTCTCGCCGCTTTTCTCGCGAAGTGGATGGTAAGGCCTATTAAGACCACTTTCGAAAGGCAGCGGAGGTTCATATCGGACGCGAGCCATGAGCTAAAGACGCCGCTGACGATCATCGGCGCTAACGCAGACGTGCTTCAAAGCGAGATTGGTGATAACCAGCGGCTTGAGCACATAAAATCACAGTCCGTGCGCATGAGTGAGCTTGTGCACGATCTGCTTACTCTCGCAAGGGCTGATGAAGGTCTGGCACATGTTGAGCGTAGCAGGTTCAATATGAGCGACGAGATATTGAGCACTGCGCTGGAGTTCGAGAGCCGTATATTTGAGGAAGGCAAAAAGTATGCATACGACGTCAGAGAGAACATTTATTATACTGGCGACGGGAAACAGATCAAGCAGCTTGCTGCCATTTTGATCGACAATGCCATCAGATACTCCGATGATGAGGGTCTTATCGAAGTGTCTCTGCGCAAGGACGGCGGTCACATACGTTTATCTGTATTCAACACCGGCGTCGGAGTACCCCCGGAGGAGCGGGAGAGGATTTTCGAAAGGTTCTACCGCACAGACGAATCCCGTTCGCGCGATACAGGCGGGTATGGAGTGGGATTGTCTATCGCAAAAGGGATCGTCGAAACGCACAAGGGTAGGATAGTTGTGACCGGTGAATACAAGAAATGGATCCGTTTCGACGTGGCGCTGTAAAACATATCCGAACGATGATAAGTCTGGAAATGGCTATACAGCACATGGATTGCGGAGTGGTGACGCGGCGGAACTGTAACATACGATTTTCATAGTGACGCAAGTTTTGTGAGCAGGTATCCAAGCGATGCGTCGTAGAACACAAAGTCGTCTATGACTTCTTTTTTTGTTGAGTTTACAGCAACCCTGCAGGCCTCTTTGTCGTCCTGTGAAATCAGGAGCAGCAGCCGGCAGTCCGGAACAGCCTTACGAAGGTTTTCGCAAAAAGAAACTGTCGACTCAGACCCCGTCGTACTCCCCTCAACGACGTCAATTATTGCGACGTCAATTCCAAGTACTTCCACGTCCAGTTGCGCCTGTTTCGGGTTTAGCAGCAGATGAGGTTCAAAGCCCCGGTCCGGCATCTCCCGGATCGACGCGGCAAGGCTTTGCGCGAACATTTTGTTCGTAGTAATGATGCCGACTTTTTTCATAAGAACACTCCCTTATCTCCGTCATATTACTACATAATTATTCATCTTGTCATACCCGCTGCGGGTAGTTTTTCTGAGATATTTTGCATTTGACACGTTTTTTCTGAAAAATCCCGGTTTTTTTACAAAAAAATTACCCGCTGCGGGTAGGGCGCGGGTAATATTTCTGGTGTATGATGTCATTCGGCAGTACCGAAGCTCCCACGCAAAATCCTGTAAGTAAGCTTCCCGCAAATATTGCAAAAATTGACGCCCTGTGGTAATATACATAAGGCTTCAACAATTATGAATTAGGAATTAGGAGGAAAGGGAATGGGACTCATCAAAGCAGCAATAGGCGCGATAGGCGGCACAATGGCCGACCAGTGGAAGGAGTACTTCTATTGCGAAGCACTGCCTTCGGATGTAATGGCTGTAAAAGGCAAGAATCGTATATCCGGTCGCTCGTCTAACACTAAGGGAGAAGACAACATTATTTCCACCGGTTCCGTGATCGCCGTTGCCGACGGGCAGTGTATGATCACCGTGGAACAGGGTAAAGTACTCGACGTATGCTCCGAGCCCGGCGAGTTTATCTTCGATTCGGGCGGGGAACCTTCGTTGTTTGCGGGCGGAGACCTTATCGGAAACGTCGTCGGAACCTTGAAGTCCGCCTGGGACAGGCTCAAATTCGGCGGTTCTCCGGGTAAGGACACAAGGGTCTACTATTTCAACACAAAAGAACTCATCGGCAACAAATACGGTACGCCCAACCCTGTCCCGTTCCGTGTAGTTGATACAAACATCGGGCTGGACATAGACATTTCGGTTCGCTGCTTCGGAGAGTACAGCTACAGGATCATGAATCCAATCCTATTCTATACAAACGTCTGCGGCAATGTCACAGCCAACTACGTCCGCAGCACGATCGAAGGGCAGCTTAAAACTGAACTCATGACGGCGCTGCAACCCGCTTTCGCGAAAATATCCGCAATGGGAATCCGCTATTCCGCGCTTCCGGGCCACACTGCGGAACTCGCGGAAGCCCTCAACGAAGTCCTTTCGAACAAATGGCGCGACTTGAGGGGACTCGAGATCGTCTCCTTTGGCGTATCCTCGGTAAACGCCAGTAAAGAAGACGAGGACATGATAAAGAACCTCCAAAAGACCGCCGTTTTCCGCGACCCGACTATGGCCGCTGCTACGCTCGTAGGCGCTCAGTCTGAGGCGATGGTGGGCGCGGCAAACAACCAGGGCGGCGCCGCGATGGCGTTTATGGGTATGAACATGGCTCAGCAGGCAGGCGGTATGAACGCTCAGAACCTGTTTGCAATGGGGCAGCAGCAGCAACAGCAGCAACAGCAGCAGCAATACAACGCAGCGCCCGGCGGAGGCTACGGCATGGCCGGGCAGCAAGGCCCGCAGAATGCCCCTCCGGCGGCGGGCTGGGCCTGCGCTTGCGGGCATGCAGGCAACACCGGCAAGTTCTGCGCCGAATGCGGAAAACCGCAGCCGGTGGCAAACCCCGGCTGGACCTGCGTCTGCGGGCACGCCGGAAACACCGGCAAGTTCTGCGCGGAGTGCGGAAAACCGCCGCAGTCGGAAGACGGCTGGACCTGCGCCTGCGGCGCGGTCAACAAGGGTAAGTTCTGCGCGGAGTGCGCCGCTCCGAAGCCCGCCGGCGCTCCGCAGTACAAATGCGACAAGTGCGGCTGGGAACCGCCGGATATGTCAAAGCCGCCGAAATTCTGCCCCGAATGCGCCGATCCGTTCGACGACGGGGACATAGTATAGGGAGGAATACAGACATGTTTGCTAAAAAATTCTGTGATGTTTGCGGCGGAAAAATCGGTCTGCTTGGCAACAGGAAACTGGACGACGGAAACCTTTGCGGCGATTGCGCCAAGAAACTCTCGCCGTTTTTCAGCGACAGGCGCCGCAGCACGGTTGCCGATATCAAGGATCAGCTGGAATACCGCGAGCAGAATAAAGCGGCGGTCGCGGCGTTTCGCGCCACGCGCACGCTGGGCTCCGGAACCAAAGTGCTGCTCGACGAGGATAACGGGAAGTTCATTGTCACTAAGGCCCGCAGGCTCGAGGACGAGAACCCGGACGTCCTTGAGTTTTCCCAGGTTACAGGCTGCAACATTGACATATCCGAAAGCAGCAAGGAACTCAAGGATAAAGGGCCCGACGGTAAGGAGAAGAGTTTTTACCCGCCCCGCTATGAGTACGAGTTCGATATAAACTGCGTTATCCATGTGCACCATCAGTGGTTCAACGAGATCAGCTTCAAGGTCAACAGTTCGTCGATCAAAGTGCAGACAACCGGAGCCAGAACGACTTCTGTCGGCGGGCCGGAAATCGGCCGGAGAAGCACCGATTACCGCGCAGCCGAGGCTCTTGGTAATGAGATAAAGAACGCCTTGACGCAGGTCCGCAGAGACGTCCGCGCCAGCGCGGCCGTCGTCAATAAACCGAAAGTCGCGCAAACCTGCCCGCTTTGCGGAGCTACTACTATCCCCGACGCCAGCGGCCGGTGCGAATACTGCGGCGGCGCGATGGCCTGATGATTGGCTCCGCGAGCTCTGGTTCCGGATGTACTTGACCTATCGGTCTGCTCATGGCCGATATATAAAGAAAGGTAAAGCAAAAATAAGATGGGGAAAAGTGAAGCGCCGGGAATGCCGCCCCGCAGCACAAAAGCCGACAAGGCTGTTGTAGTAGGCTTTCTTCAGGCTTTAGCGGGATGCATAATGTTTGTGCTGTTGGGCGCTGTAGCGCTCATCAGCAGGGTCTGGTCGCTTCTCATGAGCAGCCCCGGGACGCTTTCCCTGGTCTTACTGCTCATTGGAATAGCAGGCGGGATATTCTTCCTTTGGCTGGGGATCAGGAACTTCATTATAGCTTCGTACTTCGGAAAGATATCACGTATTATGGGCGAGAGCACTCATATACGTCTCTCCGAACTCGAGCAGAAGCTGAACCGAAGCGGTGAACAGCTCACCAGATACCTCCGTCATCAGATAGCCCGCGGCTTTTGGGCGGACGCGTACCTTGACACGGAGGGGGGCATGTTCATACTCGGCTATTCTCCTCCCGGCCTGCTAGGCGACACCGGCGACCTGGCCGTAGACGAGCTTTTGAAAACGGCAAACAGCTTCCTTCATGAGATGAAAACCATATGCCCCGTCATCGCTGATCAGGATATGAAAGCGCAGGGCGAGCGCCTTGTCGAAATCGCGGAGAAGATTTACGCATTTGTAAAAGAAAACCCCGGAAAAGTAAGGCAGGTACGACAGTTTTCAAACTATTACCTGCCCACTACCGCGGGCCTTTTAAAGAACTATCATGAACTGGAAGGCCTTCCCGTCAAGGGTGAGAACATCCTGGAATCGCTGTCAAAGATCACAGGTATAATGTCAAATGTCGAAAAGGCTTTCGAAAAGCAGTTTGACGATCTCTACTACGACAAATCATTGGATATATACGTGGATATCGAGGTCATGCAAAAGATGATCGACAGTTAAAACCTTTACGTATCAGTCCGCTATCTCCTTGAGGCGCACCAATGTGCGCATGGCTCTGTTCTTGCGGCAGGTAAGCAAGGTCACGTCCCAATCGTCGCCTTCCTGCACCGCGTCCGGGTCGTACATATGGCATACTTCGAAACTGATCACACTGTAGCGGAATGTCTGGCCGTCTACTGTTGTGATCAGTATTTCGTCTCCGATCTCCAGCGTGGTCAGCTCTCCGAAGTGGCTCCTGTAATTATGCCCGGATATGACCAGGCGGTTTGGCTTGCCGTCGATACTGCCGGTATACCTGCATACGGAGATATCGAGCATTGCGTAGGTGCTCTTGTTTAAGATAGGAAGACTCTTGTTCAGCTTTGGGATCTCCAGTATGCCGATCACGGCATTATCCGCAAGTTCCGCGTCGGTTTCTTCGGCGTCGGGGCTGTCGTTTTCATGAGCAAGCGCCGACGCGTATCGTGTGCTTAGGGAAATACGAGGAGCCGGTCCTGAATGCACCGGCTGCTCCCATCCATTGTTATGCACCTGTTCCAGCAGGTTTTGAGCGCGCTGACCGGCGTAATAATCATCTGCCAGGCCGTATATGAGCACAGCTCCCGCCGCCAGGAGCAGCAGAACTCCCGCGCATATTGTCATTCGGGTCACTACTTTGCTAAATGCTTTGCCCATGTTCATTCCTTAATAATATCTGCGGTACCCCCGCCTTCTCCGCAACAAGCCTATAATGAGCAGTATCGCGCCGGATAAAGCCAGTATGATGACGAGTATATCAAATCTGTAGGCGCCTGTCTGAGGGATCCCCGGAGGCGTTGTGGGGTCGAGCGGTACTGTCGGGGGCGGGAGCTCGGTGTACGGGTCGTCTGTTGGCGGGAAACTCCCGGTCGGGACCGGCGTATCCGGAAATTCGTCGTCGGGCGTGGTCGTGGTCGGCGGCGGCGAGCTTGGCGGCGGCGTGCTTGTGGTCGGCGGCGGCGTTGTCGTTGTCGGCGGCGTTGTTGTGGTCGGAGGCGGCGTGGTCGTAGTATCGCCGTCTACTATGCTCGTCTTTGGCCGTGCCGTCGCCTGAGAGGCTTCGCCGATAAGTATCAGCAGCAAAGGATTGAACCTGTATATCGTGCCGTCCGGATTCTCCTGCATTATCAGATATACGCCTGCTTCAAGATTATTGAACACCGCTATGCCTCTTATGTTAGTGCTGCTGACAAGGCGCGCGATCCCATTGCTCGTCGCGTGGTTCCTAAGCGCGCTTGCAAGCCTGACGACGTCGTCCATTATATCCTCTTCCGCAACCGGCCAGTTCTGGACCGCGCCTGCAAACTCAGTCACAAGAGTGAATATCGTCTGTCCGCCGGTCCCTGTGCCGGGAATCGCGACACGGTATATGCCGACTTCGACATTGCGCCGCCCTATTCCGTCATATCTCACTTCAACAGTGATCCGCATGGTCCCGTTTTGGAAATCGGTCGCGTACGCCGTGGACAGCGGCAGTACCATACAAACAAGTATAATGACGGAAAGAATTGTAGAGAGCAGTTTTCTTGTTGGTTTTTTCATTGCTTATTCCCTCTTCCGTAAACCCTTCTTAGTCTGATGAATAATATCGCCAGAACAATGACCATTGCGGGGATTATTAGTAGGAGCGAGGCTCTTGCGCCGGTTAGCACGCGGGCTCCCGAAGGTATTTGCGCCGGTCTTTCAAACGTTTCGCCGCCGCTTTCGACCCTGACTCCGCGCACGAGAAGCCTGTGTGTGTTGATGCCGTACGGGGTGCATGTTACCAAAGTACAGAGGTCTGCGTCAGGTACTATCGCCAGTTCGGTCATCTCATGCGGCTCGACTATCAGCGTCTGGTCTACCCTGTAAATCAGTGTTTCGTTGAGAACGTTTATTTTGAACGTATCGCCTATGACCAGGCGGTCTAGATTTGTCAGCAGCGTCGACGACGGCAGTCCTCTGTGTCCCGTGATGACCGCGTGCGTTCCCGGTCCGCCGACGGGGAAGGACGATCCCTCAAGATGGCCCAGCGCGATTTGTAATACGCCTTCGTCGGTCCCGTGGAAGATAGTAAGGTGGATATCAAGGATTTCTATTTCCAGCGTTCCCATGGCGCCCAGCCCGGCGGGGTTGAGCAGGCTTCTGTATTCGATCTGCTCGTCGTCTGTCATGCTGAACCGGCTTGGTTTGCGCGGCAGCCTTTCGTTATACTGGCGCGCGGCTTCGAACATTTCCGTAAAGTCTTGCTGACTTAGGCTTTCTACAACCTGGAAGTACTGTTTTACAGAATCGGATTGCTTTTGTGAGTTGATAAGGTCGCTGACCATGGGATAGAGCATTACCGACAGTCCGGTGAGAAAGATTATGACGAACAGCGCAACTATCAGTTTTCTTCTCATAACCTCTCCCAGACGCGCCGTCCGCGAGCGGCCGGGCACGGTCACCCCTATCCGTTTCTCTGTCCGCGGGACGCCCGCTTATTTCGCATCCCCCGCCGATCGTCAGCTTTTGACAGCCTTCTTCTTTTTAAGGGCGGTAGTTAGTACAAGGCCGATGAGCGAAAGGCCCATTAGCGAGGCGCCCGCGATAATGAATATTCTTTGCCCGATGCCGCCGGTTTCCGGAAACTCTTCGTCGCTGAAGTTATCGATTCTCAGCAGCCCTTGCAGGATGACCCAATCCATTCCGCCGGGTGTTTCGGCCCACTCCGCCAGTTCCCATTCCGTATCTTGGTATGGAGTCCACTCCCCGTCATAGACGCAGTCGATCCGCAGTTGCACAAGGATCGGGCCTTCGAGCGGATAATAACCGTTCGGGGCGACCACTTCGACAAAGCTGAAGCTGCCGTATATGTCGTAGTCACCGGCTGTGCCGATCGTATAGCTCGCGCCGAGCCCGCGTATCACGACCCTGCCGGAAAAATGCTCTCCATAGTCCGGGGTGGTGAGCCTGTCCGTCGTTCCCGGTCCCTGCGGCGCCACTTTGTACTCGTTAATAACAACTACCACTGTTTCCGTAACGCCTTCAATGACGATCTGCTCTGTGACTTCGCGGCGCGTCGGCCCTGTGAACCAAAGCTTTTTGCGCGCCCCGCCATCCGCGGGTTTTTCATCCCATAACTCAAACTGTGCGCCCGGCAACGTCGCAAGGACATTATCGCCGTCGACCTTTATAAAGCCCATCTCGCCTGTATATACCTTGACTCTTTCCCAGGGCGTCCAGTTGGTTTCAGGTTCCCCGTCGCCGGCTTCATACGGCGTGCGGCTGTACTCGAGCCTTGCGTCGTTTGGATTCCCGGCAGGTCCGACATTCGCGTTTTCGTTCAGGACGGCGGAGTAGCTGATAATTATCGGCAAGCCGGGCGTTAGCGTGACGAACACATCGGGATCAAATACGATCCTGAACGTGCAGTCACAAGGCGTATCTCCGGCGCCGGGGTGCGTGACGCCCTCTATGACCGTAAACGAGGTGAAGGTTGCCGCCGTACCCACCGAGACGCTGACGGCGATGCCGCCTGCGTCCCTCACGGGAGTAAGGCCGGCCGACATCCTGTCGTGTATCGTGAATGTGTAGCTTGAATACCCTGTCATAGCAGGCACAGTTGAAGTAAGCCTGAAGTCGACAACTTCGCCGATCGAGACGTCGTTCCACTTTGTCCAGTCCTCATAGGAATCGTGATGATTCCAAACCAGCTTGTCGATCGTCGGGGCGTCCGCTTTGAGCATCACCTGCGCGACGGGTTTGGTGGTGGTAAGGGCGACCGCGGCTACGACTGTGTTACCCTCCTGATCCGTAACCTCAGCCACGCTGTATACAAGGTAGTATCCGAGACGCAGATTACTGATAGTGGCAACATTGCCGGTAACTGACGGCGTCCCTTCGGGAAGGATGCTTGCGTTGGCGGAGATGAACATCCACAGAGCTTCCGAAAGTACTATCATATCTTCCGCTGTGATATCATCCCGAATTAGGTATTCACGAAGGGTGCGTCCGCCTAACAGAGTCGCGTTCGCGGTTTGAAAAGCCTCAAACGCAGGTACGAGCGTATAGGCAAACCTGTCGTTGTCCGGCCCCCCGATCGTCGCGTCGAATATCCTGTAAGCCTCGAAAGTCTGCCCATCCAGGCTGAGGCCGGCAGGCGACGTGATCCTGATGGAACCGGGGAACTCATTCGCTCCGGCACTGATACCGGACAGCATTACCGCCGCCATGGCGACCGCCAATACTGTGGCGAGGATTTTCCTTCTATTCTTCATAACACTTACTTCCCTCTCAATTCTACTGATCTTTTTTACTTCTGAGTTGTTCTCGCGCGGTTGCTGAACCGGTCCGCCAGTTCTCATTTACGCTTTCCCTTGCCCCAGAGTTTTCTGGTTCGTTTTCCTTTCAGCGAAATCAACCGCCTCTTGCCTCCGCCCGATACGATCTGCCGCGCCGGCCTTACGCCTTGCGTGAACAGCGTCGCGACGGAGAATAACATAAACACCGCGCCTGTGATAAAGTACTTTTCGGCTCCGAGCCCGTATGTTTCCGGCAGCTCGTTTGTGGTATACAGGTTGAGGAACTCCAGTTTGTCGCCTCCGATGGAGACCGTCGCCGACATTTTTACAAACTCGGCGCAGCCGACGAATATGTTCTGGACCCAACCTTTATTTCCCACGGCTTCCGGCTCCAGCAAGCCGCCTCTGATACTGCCGCCGGCGACGTGATATACATGGTCGATCAACGTAAATGTCACAGCTCCATCAATGCCCGTGACGGCGATGCTGTCTCCGGGTTTTACCGCGACCGCGCCGCTGTTGTTCGGTGCCCCGCTGTTTACCTGGACGGTGGCTGTGCCTGTCCAGATAAGCTCCATATTGCTTACGGGCGGTTCATAACCTTCATAACCGACCACAATCGTTCCGGAGTCCGCGCTCAGTCCCGGCACGAACTCGAGCTTAAGCTGAGCGATGCTTTCACCGGGGGCGGCGCTTGCGTATTCCGTGATCATCTCGTCGAGCACTCTGAGTATTTCGAAGAAATGATCGTCGTACAGCAAGCCTGTCCCTATCGAGAACTCGTTGAAAAGCCTTCCGCGGATGACCGGGTTCGCTTCTTCGAGATACCATATGGCATATTGCACTATGCCTCTGCGCAGGTTACCGGTTATTTCGCCTGGCGCAAACCCAAACATTGCGTTAAACTCATCGTCGGTCAAATCGGCTCCGTACCTGGAATCGGCGTCAAACAGCGCGAACGCCAGCGCGGATTTTGTATTGTC
>Ga0123353_10016195_pt1 | contig 10885 bp, 6 predicted proteins | sample TergutLab28metaG_3_FD_92763 | JGI IMG/M metagenome (GOLD analysis project Ga0123353, IMG submission 92763) | Labiotermes labralis P3 segment gut microbial communities from Petit-Saut dam, French Guiana - Lab288 P3 | ecosystem: Host-associated > Arthropoda: Insects > Digestive system > Gut ... | reverse complement strand
TGGGGACCCGCTGCGCTGACCACGTGACACCCCTCTATCCGCAAAAGTTGGCACTAACTTCGCCGACCGGCGGCGGCCGCTCTGTCGGTATAGTTCGCGTGCGGACTAAGGCCACGGAGTTTATTATTTTATGTTGGCCGCTGAAGTGTGGCTGCGCCGTAGACCGCACGGGAAATACAAGGTCTTCAAATTATGTAGCCGCGAACGCGCCATTGAATCGAGTGGATAGTTGGGCGCAACATGAACATCGTTCTTCATTTATCTTTGCCACGTACTGGATTGACGAGAATGGTGTACATTACAAACAGCTTGAGTTCGCAGTCTGTTGAAGAATACACAAAGAAACTGTGTTTACAGTAAATCACGCCGTACATTTCATCAACAATTTCCTAGTGTTATGTACTTAGCAAGTAGATGATGGTTGAGTACAAAGAATCTCGTAATACGGGGTCAGTGTTTGGCACCTCATAAGAGTGGGAGGGATTATGCTGATAGAACATGCGTTGAAACAGTTTGTCAACATCCGCAGATGAAAGAAAATGTTCAGACGAGTTACGTAGAACATTTTTCAAGGCGTGCTTGCTCCCGAGTATTTCAAGATCAGTTAACGAGGCATGAAGCTGATTGTTAGCTGACTAGTTGGAAGAAAGGCCCGCAGTGTCTTGGCGACTGAGCTTGGTTTGTTGGGTGAAACTTTTGCCTGTTGAGTGCAGCGCTGTGCAAATGGTAGGTGGCTGTGCTGTGCTTGTTGGAAGGAGGCAGAGGGTGGCGGAAGTGTGATTGTGGCTTGCATAGACAAGCTTACTATACGAAGTAACGTGACACATTTAAAGGCAGCGATGCATGAGTGGGTGGGCGGGCGTGTAGCAACTCGCTGCCGGCTGGACGGTCCGGGGATCGAATCCCTATGGGGGGGCGAAATATTCCGCACCCGTCCATACCGGCCCTGGGACCCTCTCAGCCTCCTATACAGTGGGTACTGGGTCTCACCCGGGTGTAAAGCGGCCGGGGCTTGACGACCTCCCACCCTCATCTAGCCCCGAGGTTAAAGAAAGAGTAGAGCTGCACATATCTCTATCTCTCACTCTGGGCATTCGTGGCATGTTTTAGGGTGAACTTTCATACTAGAGTGGGCTGTCAGAGGTGGTTGAATGGTTGCTGAGTATGTATAGTAATAATGTTTTCCCATCAGCCCTGTCAGTACTGGTGCCTCATATTTAGCTCGCTGCCTAATCTCTCCCCCCCTCCCCCATTTTGTCTGTCCCTACACTAAGATGCCGCGAGTATTCACAATAATGTGTATCGCACAGTCTTAATGATGGCCGCAGCATCTGTAACTGTATTACATTTCGCACTGAACTTGCATTTGGTCGGTTGACAGGTATCGGCAGGATCTCGATTCGCATCCCGAGGCCGTAGGATATATTTGTTCGCTGCGTCAGCTGTTCCAAGGCCGAATTGTGTGACACTAAGCAGTGTGCACAGAGTTCAGAAGACTATTACAGCCAGGGGTTTGGCATTCATGGCTGCTACCTGCGGGAGTTTGCGCGACGCGCTCTTTCGCTTGATTGGTTTTAGGTTTTGATATAGTTACGCATCAGTTTCAAACTGTACGGTTGTTTCCGAGTTAAATCATTGCCACGCGGAGCAGACTTCATGAGCTTAACTGTATGGTGCGGCGACAATACTGTAAACAAGTAAGGGGTATTAGGGTTATGCTTGTAGGGTTGCCATGGGTGCGTTACTGTTTTCACAGAAGGCCGCCGCTACTGGATGATGGAACCAGCTTAATCGAACCCAACCCTTCGTACCTATTTTGTCACATCATTTTGATTTTGCTCTACTTACACCTACATCGTCCACGGGGCTCTTTCGATGTGTGTTGTCCCATCAGATTTTAATTTTCTCTTCCGCTTTATTAAATGTAAGAGTAAAAAATATTAAAAATTTACGAAAACGAAAGTTTTAAATCTTTATTGAACCTGCACATCATGTGCAGACTGTTTTCGTACAAAGTGTCGTTTTTATACCGTCGGTAGTGTGATGTATGGGCAGTAGTGAACTGTGCGAGCCAGGATCGGGTTCATCCAACAGACTGTAGTGTATGCCTCTCCCAGTTCAGTGCCACTTTTCATTTAAATATGCGTTGAATTCGCGGATTGTGTTTACTTCGTACGCCACGGTGAGTTCTCCAGAAGCTGCGATCTGAAGCTTCCTCTTTCAAGTTCCGGTGTCGTCTCTTTTCGTTAAGGTAATCGAGTAGCCGTATTAGTCTTTGTTTTCGCAAGGAGCCCCATCCAGCCAAAATGCGAGTAATCTTTTATTGTTTCCAATTGCTTTCCACATCGCAGTACAGCAGCCGTTCAGACCACTGTGGCTAATGCGTGATTTCAGACTTACGCCGCGATGTAGGTGAGATCTGCGCTGTTCTGGGAAGTTATACATGGTAATTCCGTACCGACGTTTCGGGACAACCTATTGGCCCCATATTCTAGGATCACCTTAACCCTTGGAGGTGGGACCAATAGGTTGTCCCGAAACTTCGGCGCGGAATTACCACTGCCGTGCTGCATAACTTCCCAGAAGAGTGCGGATCTCACTGTGGTTGCCCTTCAAAATTGTAGGCCTTGATAGATGTGGCCCAGAATCGCGTTTTGTATTCCCCTGTTTTAAAGATGCCTTATTGCGCTTTTAAAAAACTACAAATTGTCCACGCTTTATAGTACGTGAATGAGCCGTGTTGTAGAATCTTCTGACGCATATCTGATAGTTGCTGTGAGTACTTTAACCTGAAGACATTTTTTGGCTCTAATGTTTGGCACATGCATGAACGAGAAAGACTGGATGTTATTAAAATATGATCACAACTGACATAAACGTGTCTTCTTCTGCATGTATGTGGGAAGTTCAGTGATGTCGTGTATATTGCGATTCCGCGTTGTAACGTGTTATTTACAGTCTGCGAAGTTCATTAGACAGTTGCACTTTTAGTTTTTAGTTTCTGGCAGAGAAGCAGAAGTGTGATGGCTGAAAGCGCATAACATGTTGGTTTGAACAGACAGTGAAAAATAACTTGTGGGGAGGTCACTGTCTGTCAGTGCGATGGATGTGATCCACGCGACGAACCTCAGTATCCTGAAGAATCGATTGATTGATTGATTGATTTGCATTTGGGTTCGAGACCTCACGGTCTCGATGCACCTAGGCCTTAGGGGACGGGCCCTTTGTACCCCATATCGGTTTATGGGAGCCTTGTTACTTTGCTAAAGTTCCAGATCGCCCCCAGACTCTCGATGTCTTCTAACTCCAAGGAGGAGGAGCCCAGATACACATGTCTGAGTGAAGCCAAAGCTTCACATTCACGAAGAACGTAGACCGAGGTTTCATCCTCCGACGCATTGGACCGTCTGACAGCCCTATTGGATGAAGATGTCTCCTCAGGGTATTATGTCCAGTGAGAAGGCCAGTAACAGCCCTGGACTGTGTCCTGTTACAGGACAGAAACTTAGCCTAGGCACTCAGACGGGGTCCCGGAATGAATTCTGGAGCCTGTCTTTGGGTGTCACCAGGACCTCATCCTGAAGAATAATGCATTTCTTCTCAAAACTCGAGGTCGCCTAGCCCTGCATTTCTGTTGCTTTGTTTAGGGCCTATACGGGGTGGAATTGAGGTGGGGAACCGGAAGTCGGACAGTAATGAAATAGCTGTCACTCTGTAGCACAGCCTCAGTAGGACAACCGAACAAGTTAAATTCCTGCTGCTGTACTCTGAAAAAACGTGATCAACAGCTTGGGTGTGTCCCCCGCGACAACACGCTACGGGTCACTTCTTTCTGCCCCGTTAAGAACAATGAAGCCAATAAGCATTCAGAAGAGACGATCGTGACGCTTGAACATGCTGTCCCGGGATTCTCCTAGAGAAGAGGACGAGAGCCATAAAATCGCGGGTATTCCGGCCGCGATTGGCACCGGATTAATTTCGAGCGCTCAGTTACCATGCACAAGGCCGACTGCGTTGCTGTGGTGCGGAATTAGGTCTGAAACGTCCTGTCTTTTCTTATTTGACACGACTTTTCGAACGAGAAAAGGTCTGTGGCAGGGCGTCTGCCTAAATGGAACGACACACAAAAATGCAAACGTGCCCCGAGCGACATTAGAACCCACAACCTATTGTTCTAGCTGTGAAAGAGGTTACATGCCTGAAAACTACGCTACAGCCAGAACATTCCATGCGCTGAAGAAATGCGCCAGGACCCGTCAGAGTAGAGTGGCTACGGGCTAGATAGTGGTTCTATTCCCAGCGGGGACATTCACCTCTGCTCCCGAAACGTTCAGCTTGCTCTGGAGCTCCTTGTTCAGTGGGTACTGGGTGCTTTGTACCCTGGGGTAAAGTGGCTGGAACGTGAAGCCGACCACTCGCTACGTCCTGTGCTGTATTTACGAGTATAACTGTATTCCACATGCCTTCATGACGTGTATAGAGACAGACAACTGTTCTCAAGAATATTAGGGCATGTTTGGGACTAGAGAAAGATGTCTAATTTTTTTATCTTCACACTTGATGGTCGGCATCACTTCAGCCACTTCACTCTCGGGAAGGAACAACCATTTCGACTGTATGACAGGCCAAGGGCTAGAGATGGTCTGGACGCCGCGCCGAGGGCGGGTCCATCATCCGTCCCGTATCGACGTACTTGACCGGTATATCGAGGCCAACTGCAGATGAATGTAACGAAAGAAACCAAAGTGTGACTGTATACGACCAGCTCAGTTTTGAGAATATGGTCAGACTACATATATGCATACCAAACCTCCAGGAATGAATCGCGTGCCACCGGAAATGTTTAAAAGCCAAACCATCAGTCAGCATATTAAAACAAATGAAGTACTGGCGCGGCTGCGAATAATTCGGTCACCGCAGCGGATGTTTTACTTTGTAACCTTTAATTAAAAAACCTGGGGCTGAAGTAAAGGCGAGCAGTTACGGAAGAGTTGTTAAGTGACAGTCATAGAGCGTCTGTAACATCAGCATGTGGATTGAGATTCTGGGTCAGTTGCAGAAATGCATAAGCAAGGTTGAGCAGGTGAAAAGAGTGGTTTGAATACACTGACGATGTCACTTGGCAGCTCAGAAACGTGCGCTGTAGCACTTGACATGCGAATGAAGAAAGGTATTTTCTCTTTCGCTCCTTTCACCTTCTGCAAGTACACTGAGCAATTAATATAGTTTCTCAGTACTTGCGAGTGGACAGTCGTGAGCAGAGGAGAGCCGCGATCCAGTAGCTGTCATACCTGCGTCATATCCAGATTGGCTCGGGGGGGGGGGGCGAAATAACTCTACTGAAGGGGGTTTGCCCTGAGCAGGTGTGAGGCTAGTTCGTCGGAACACATGGCCACTTTCTGAAGTGTCCTTCCCAGTTCGTGATTCGTAAATAATGGAACCATTCGACAGTATGTGCTCTCGGCAGTTGAAAGCACACCCGATAAGCTAAGAAAGGCCGGTGCGTTAGTGCCTGGGGGTAGTGTAAGTTGTGTTCCTGTGGTCGGTAACCGTCACTCGCACGCCAAATTCACTTGCCTGTCCATTTTAATTTTTAGAAATTAATCTTACAGCGTAGTACATGCACCATGTATTTAAATGCGGAACGAATGGTACATTACTTCAGCAAACCTAATCTCTCCATAGCAGCAGAGGAAATAGTTGGTGAAGAACTACTTTCTAGCAGACTTCAAGCGTTGAGGGCGGCGGAATGTGGTAGAATACCCTCTCGCGAACAGCCGTGTCACCGCGGTGCACCTTTCCCCAATGGTGAAGACAAGAAAGGTCACCGAAGCCTCGCAGTGATGTGGCTGGTAAGGAATGGGTATTTCTTGACAAAGAATTTCATCTTAGATTTCCTCCATCCTGAGTCCTTAATGTAATTTACGAACCGCTCCTGCCCGGCCTTTGTGATACAGGCTTAATAGAACAACCGACCTATAGGCGTGTTCCTGTGATAAAATAGTCCTGTTGCGCTCATCCTTTTTCACTTCAAACCACGTGATACCATATTGTCAGCTTCTTCCCCTTCTGATCGTCCTTTTTCGCGGGTTTGGTCTTTTGGAATTACCATTTGGACTTAGATTCGACTAATTACAGGGCTGCCTACGCAGGACAAGGCAACACTGAAGAACACGGTACATACATTCATACCTGGAGCGTGAATCAAAGTAACAGTCAGTTCAACAAGTGCACGACGTTGATGAAGCTACGCTGACAGTTGTTTGGCACTTTCGCATTGTCCGTGGAGGGGGGGTGAGGGAGCGCATATTCGCTTCGTAATGTCCGTGTGCCCCCATATATCACCGCAGCTCCCATTGGTCGGACTTCAATGAAACTCGATACTATTGGCCGCTTTGCGTGAAGACCGAAGTGTGTTTCATATTGTTACAAGCGACTTACGTACTGCAACAATACAGGGAGCTCATTGCTGTGCTTCCATGGCAACGCTTTCAGTATTTATCGCATTGTTGGCAGCGACGTGTTTATGTCAGCTACACAAAGGGAACGTCCTACTGTGTTGCCATGGCAACGACAGTTACGCGAACGCGTCACAATGTCACGTTATGCGTACATAACATTACGTCTCGTGTGATCAGTTTAATTCATAGGATCGGCTTCCATTGCATAGTTTTGTAAAACCAGGTAAGTTCCGATACTCCAGTGTGCTGGAATATTGGGACACTTAGGATTATTTCCGAATTCGTAATGTTACCGATATTAGTCTTCATGGAATATAAAAGTTTTTTCAAGTCTGAAGTTTAGTTTGTCTTGAAATTCAGTACTTTCGGTCGCGTCCCAGATTTGACTCCACGACACATCTTCACCGGCCCACGAATTATATGAAAGTTATAAGATAGAAAATTCGCCGAACACTCAAGTACGTGGACATTTCTTGTTGACATACTTTTCACATGGGAGCGTTTCTGGTGGCCTTGTTGGGACCACTTCACAGACACAGCTGTCGAGATTATCCTTGCCATAGTTTGCTGTTCCAGCTACTAAGCATTATATTGTCCCCACGTTAGGTTCTTAAACTCGAGCGGGATTTCTGTAAAACACGCATGGATTATTGACCTAAATGCCTTTGCCTTATTTTTATCGGTATATGCTCGTAAAAGGAAGTAAGTATGAACTAGTGGTTCTGGGCAACTACGCACAGTGCAGTAGCATTGTATGAGAATTTGAGATAGCGCGATAAGAAGACATATTAAAGATTCACGTTATGGGCAAAACTTGAAATAAATGGAATCCAAAAAATAAGAAGTGGTAGCGCGGCAGATGGTAGGTTCCGTGTCTGCATACCAGGAAGTCCTGGGAGGAAAAAAAAGAGGTAAGGCCAGTTCCGCGCATATTAGATTCTTTCTTCAGCAAAAGACTTTCACTGGAATCAGACCAGCCTTCACCATCTAGCGTCGAGACAGCGCGGCCAGATGTTCCTTCAGTGTCATCGGAGCATGATGACTTTTTCAGTTTTTCAGGCAGTATACTGCATTAATTAATAGAATTCTCATTAAATTGACTTTTATTAGTTATATATATATATATATATATATCTAATGCTTAAAAGGTATGTTCATGATCAAGAAATACGCTACAGTGGTTGTCGATCTGTGCGCTCCGAGAACGCATTCCCTGTACTTTATATTGCTGTATTCCTATACGAAAATCAGACTGGAATTATGCGAGGTCGTAAAAAACGCATCCGCCCCTTAAAATGCGATCGCACTGTAATTGGATTCAGGCGGCCTCACTCTTGGCAAAGTTTACAGTGATTCTGCATGTCAAGAACCCTGCGACTTACTGCCGTATTTAGAAATCCTTGCCGCTGGATTCTGTTATCAGCCACTTAAATGCAATCCCTCCTTCGCGTTGTACTTCCACTCTCAATTCTACTATTATCATCCCATCTGCATATCCGCATTTGAGGTTTTCGGCAACAAGTACAGTGGGGTAAGCTAGAACGAACGGAATTGGTTCTAGAACTTCGTTATAGCATCTGTTCGTTCTAGCATACATTGAAATATATGTATTTACGAGTAATCCGTTCCAGGCCCGCAGCCCAGAGCAAAGTTACCATCCAACACAACCATTTAAACAGGAAAAATATAATACAAAAACAAAAATGTAAGTGTACAAATAATATAGTTCTTGTACTAGGAGCCTTAGCACAAAGTTCCTCAAACATTTGTATGGCCTTTTCACAAATAATCACCTCTCTGACGCTATCACCTGTCATTTGTTTTAATTAAACCACGCTAAGAAGAGTCTCCATCTGTTCCATGATATTACAACGTGAACTGCTTAACCTAGAGATGCCCTTTGCTTCCTTTGCACTTTTTAAAAAAAATTGTACTGATCGTTGATTTAGCCACACCATATTCAGCACATAGATCTCCTACACTTTTTCCACTTTCTCGCTTGGAAATTATTTATTTCTTAATGTCTAATTTAATTAGCATTCTCAGTCTATTTTGCTGGTTCATGGCTAAAATTATATAGCAGAATAATTTTATAAAATATTTTCACTGCTAAAGGCGCAAATAAGCAGATAACTAAACTGATAACTGAAGCCTACAAACGACAATAAAAATTATAACACGCTCTAATGAAAGTGGGAAGGCCCGACACAATCATGAGCACGCGTGTGCTACGTCGACCGATACTATTCCTACGCGTTCGTTGTAGCGTCTATGTTCGTTATAGCATCCAGATTTTATTGATAAAAACTGTTCTTTGTAGCATACCCCACTGTATGTGTGTGTGTGTGTGTGTGTGTGTGTGTGTGTGTGTGTGTTTCTTGAGATCCAGTATTTTTGGCGTTTCCCTAACCATATTCCGTGAAAGCATACCAGTTGCGTTCATTACCAGAGAGGAGCCGAATAAAACTGATGGCAGCCAAACCGATTGCCCTTGTTCAGGAGTGGGCCTACAGGTAATGCGTGGGCCAGCCCAGCAAGTTCGTGTCATTATATAATGGCGTTGCTATAGTTTGGTATCGTGAATGTTGCGCAAGGGAACTTTGATGCTCTGAGCCATAGCATTCCATTGGTGCTTTCTCTCATACCCGAGAAACACAAGCGCATTGGTCAAGCAGTGAGATAACAGATTTTTAGACGGCAGGGATGTGGTTCGAATCCCGGCTAGGTTGCTGGGTGTTCTGATGGGGTTTGCATTATTGTCAACTCTGTGCACGAATATGGCAAGTTACTACGCAGGAAGGACACGGCTGCTTCTTACCAAATCCTCAGCTACGCAACGTTCATTCGAGTCTCGTTCGTCACTGCAACGTAATGCAACAGAAACAGCCTGCTTGTGTAAACACAGATGTATCAGTACTAGGCATATAAATACTGACATTGCGGCAACATAACCCTTAGGTTCAACCCCGTCGATACGGAAGCACGTCATTAGGCACAGTCCTGTGGCATTTACACCCACCCCCAATCCTGTCAAGTTACGTCAGCAGTGTCTGAATATTGCCCACATATCTCCTTGGATTTTCAAGTGGCTGTTTTCCAAGAGCCCCTTCTTCTTGAAAATTCCGTAGGGGTTATTTTTCTCTCCTCATGCCCGGCCCATTGTGACCTCCCTGACGTAGTTACCCAAACAGTACCAGTTGACCTGCGCAAATCACAAAGTTCCTGTTCGTATGGTGTCTTAACTACTCACTGATGGCTAGACCAAAAAAAATTGTTTACACTATTGTATATGGCAGTCACAAATAAGAATCTAATTGGCTTTCCACGGTTTGTTCCAGGAACAATAAGAAAATAGCCGTTGGCCCGGATGCGAAGTGTTCGTACTCGGGAACTGTGAATCGTCGAACTATTTCTGCAAGAGAGTGGCGAAACTGCACTCCGAAATTGCAGTTTTGGGTGAGTATAATGCACCCATTGCTGATTGCTGCGGTCCGGCAGCTGTCAGATTGTGAAGCTTGAAACCCAAAGACATTTTTGTAGTACCGTTCGCTGAGGCTAAAAGCTTGGGATGGAAGGACGGCCAGAAAATTAAATCGTGCCTGCGGCGATGGCAAACCGTAAATACATAACTAATACAATAAACATGTTTGTAATTCAGTTCTGCTGCTGCTGCTGCTACTCAACACCACCACCGCCGCCACCAATAATAATAATAATAATAATAATAATAATAATAATAATGTCACCCGTCGGCCATAGAGCTACAGAAGAACACACTAATGAGTACTACACACATCATTCGTAAAATGCTGGGGTAAATCGCTTTGATCTCTTGTTGAGATCTGGACTTATCAGAACACCGTCACCTAATAACTAATACATGAGAATAAATTTAAAATGACGATAATAATAATAATAATAATAAACTGTTCTTTGATTCGTGAATTTTAGACAAGGTGACAGTTAATCAGAGCAGTGTATAAAGGCTATGCTGCGGGTCGCATAAGTTGTACAGTTATAAGTAATGTGATGCTTAAGTAAAGCTAAGGGACAGGGGAGGACGTTGCGAGTATTATAGTAGAGCGGTGCAGCTGCCGCCGGGTGGGTGGTGGTGGTGGTGGTGGCGGCGGCGATGATGATGACAGGTTGGTAGATATAGATATATTTTTGTGTGTATGACGCACTGTTGGCAGTAAATAAGTAAGTACCACCGAAATTGTGACGCTAATTCTAGTATTTGCTGTTTTAATGGTCGTGTGTATTGGATTTTTAGTTTTTCACAATGTGTCGCGTGCAGACTACTATACAGTACAGGTACAGGCCCGATGTGCCCAGAGGGTTCCAGGAAGTTAAGGTTCCCAGATTACGTGACAATGGCCCAGGATGGTGGTAGGTTGTCAGCCTTACGCACCGGCCGCTTTTTA
>Ga0123353_10016194_pt1 | contig 10885 bp, 4 predicted proteins | sample TergutLab28metaG_3_FD_92763 | JGI IMG/M metagenome (GOLD analysis project Ga0123353, IMG submission 92763) | Labiotermes labralis P3 segment gut microbial communities from Petit-Saut dam, French Guiana - Lab288 P3 | ecosystem: Host-associated > Arthropoda: Insects > Digestive system > Gut ... | reverse complement strand
GGGGTATCGGAATCAAAACCGGCAAGGTTAACCCACCCGCTCCAACCGGAATCTAATGTTAACAAATTGTCGCCGAGCGCCCTTATCCTCGCAAGAACGTCGTTTGCACCCAACGCGTAGCTGTCCTCGTCCTTCACAAGCGGATGCGTCGCGTATGCGATACCCGTGCCGGCGATTGTGCCGACCTCGATTTCGTAACCGCCGTTACCGCTTACCTGAGTCCACGATAGCGTGCCTGCCGCCACGCTAAATCCCGTGGGCGCGTCCAACACCGCCGCCAAATAGAGCCAATCGCTCCACCCGGAATCCGAGACATTCGTTCCGTTGCCGAGCGCCCTCACCCGCACCATCAATTCGTCCGTCAGGCTGTAGCTTTCGGTGTCTATTGCTATCGGCTTCGGTACGCCTCCCGTTTGCGATTGAATCTCGTATCCGTTGTTACCCTTTACCCGTTCCCACGTTAATATGCTGCCGGCCGCGCTTAATCCCGTCGGGACAGACAGCACCCGCGCCGCAAAAGCCGGTATCAAAGTAACGGGGTCTATTTCCCAATACGCGCCGGGAGTACTCGTCCCGAACAACGCCGCAAAATTGGTGTTGGTAAAAAGAGAATCGGTTTTATATGTGTTAATATTCAAGTTGACTACGCCGCCGCCCGCTGTCTCCGTCGTCAAATTCGCAAATACGAACGCGTTTTCGGAAACAATTGCATGTTGCGGGAAAGAGTGGAGAAGACCTACCGTCATGTTGGGCGCGACAACCACTACGTTTGTCAGGTTTATCGTGTTTGACCCCATCCAGCCGTCGATCCACGATGCGTTAAAAACAGAAGAATCCGTCTGTACATATACGTTTTCCAATTTCGCGCCCGCTACGCCCATCCCGAACAACGTATTGCCCGCGAAGCCGGAGGTATTAACCGCCGTCAAGCCAGTTATCCCCAAGTTCTTAATTGCAGAGCCCAGGCCAAGTACTCCAAAGAAGCCCGTGCCGTACGTGCCGCCGCCGATGCCCGCGTTGTAGACCGCGAAATTAGCCAGCGAAAAGCCGCGCCCGTCAAACGTACCCCTGAATCCGTTAACCCAGTGCGCATAATTCGTGCTCCCCATTGCCCAGTGCCAGGCAGGCCACACATCGTTACTCGCAAGACGCGTTACATATGCGCCATCGCCGTCGATGCTTCCGCCCAAAATAAAGTATCCGAACCACGAATGTATACCGTTTGGCTGCACTACAAGCTCCGCATAAATCGACGACGAGCCAGTCGTTCCCGTCACTGCGGCCGACGTGCCGTACATTTTCTGAAATTCGGCGACCGTCGATATGACCTTAGAAACGACCGTAACGGATATCTTAAACGACGCCATGCCGTCCGCTCCGTCTACCGTAACCAGCCATACCTGCGGCCCGAGGTTATTCATATTTGTGCCGTCGTTTAAGGACGCAAGCCATGCCGTACCCGGATTTTGCGCCATGCCCGCTCCTGCAAGCGCGACCGCCGACGCCGCAACCGGGTTGGGATTTTCCGCTTTCGCGCCTAAAACCTGTGCCGAAATAATATTACTCGCGCTTGTCATGCCGTAAGCGAGACCGCCCAAGCTGCCCTTATAATCGCCGCCGCCCGGCGCCGCCTTTTGCCAATCATTGTCCTCGGCGGTCAAGCCGCTTGATTGATTTAAGCTTATATCTATAGCTATATCATCCGAAAGATCAATTTCGGGTACGGTTACCGTAATAGGCACAATGCTACTTACAGCTCCGTCAACAGCATGCTCGTATGTTACGCGCCAATGGGTGATGCCCGAGCCGATGCCCGTCGCCGTAAACGTGGCCACTCCGCCGGAAGCTTGCGAGAGGCTGACAATGCCCGCGGCATCGCCCGGACGCGGGTCGGCCGCCCACGTTATACTCGCGGGGCTAAGATCGGGCGTGCCGCCGTGTATGGGCAACGGCGTTATTACCACGCTGTTTTCATACTTCGTTCCGTGAAGCGTCCCGCAGTATGACGACAATTCCGCCGCATAAATGTCCAAGTCCACATACATATCGGCGAGTACGGTCACGATGATTTCTTGCTGCATAAGAATACTGCTGTAATCGTTCCAGTTCGCCGTTGCCGCCAGTTTTTCGGTTCCGACATTGACGGCTTTAATCGTCCCGTCTTGATCAACTGTTATACACCCTTTGCCTTCAAGCACATAATTTACTTCAACGCCGTCCTGCGGCTCGCCCGCGTATGTGACGGACGGCTGCAAAACAAACTCGCCGCCCTTCATCATGTTCAGCGCGCCGCCTTTCAAATTAAACGACAGCATAGGAATAAAGCTATCATCGACTACCGTTACGCGGCATGACGCGCTCTTGCCGTCCGCCGTCGCCGTAACCGTGGCGGCGCCGCCCTTTATACCGCGTACAGTGCCGCCGTTTACCGTCGCTACTGTTTCGTCGTTAGACGACCAAGAAACCGCCGAGCCTGTGCTTGTCGCGGTCAGCGTCCATTCGTCCCACAGCGCGAGCGTAACCCTGGTCTCGCTTATAGTAACCACGGTTTCGTCTTTTCCCTTTCCGTTAGCATCGCCGCTTCCGCAAGCGGCCGCCGCAAAAAGGCTGACCGCACATACCCCCATAAGCATGAAGCAGCTTAAAACCGTTTTTAACGATATTTTTTTCATATCAAACACCCCTCTTTTGTTTTTTCATATTACACAACCCAATCCGCCCAATAGTTTTCGACTCTGCCGCCTTCGCTTAACTCGGTGAGCCCGGTACGCAGAGCGTCTTCTTTGAACATCGCCCTAAAAGCCTGAAGTTCCGCCTCGGAAAACGTCGGCGAGTGAAGCGCCATTAACATATAAAGGGGCGAAAGTCGTTCGAGACAAATACGGTCGTAAATAGCCTGATAACGCTCCGGCTCGGCCGCTTTGAGCGGTTCAATTGCCGTAATCGCGTCGTCCGCATACTTCATCCAGCCCGTTAACACGCCTCTTGACCAATAAGCAGGCGTAAGCAGGTTTTGCCAAACCGAGAAGTTACCGCCGTAAGGCGACGACGGAAGCAGCCTTAGGTTGGCGACATAAACCTGCATATTGTCAAACCACGCGCGCATAGGTTCCGCCGCCTCTTGAAAATATCCTGCAAAAAATCTGTCAAGCAGCTTCCCGGTGTCGGCGCTTGCGTTCCATTGAAACTTAGAGTCTAAGTAGGATTTGAGCGCCGTCCATGACGTCGACTCGTTGCTGCCATGCTGTCCCTGCGACCACATAAACTCAATATTGCCAAGCGTCAAAAGATACCTGTATAAGTCCCTTTTCGCCGTGAACGTGTCGTATGGGATCATATAATTTGTCGGGAAATTGGTATCATACATCCATGTAATGAAATCCGATGCGACCTGCCCCCATTTTGCCATGTTATCGCGGTGAGATTTATTGACGTCGGCATGTACCGAAGCGGTAAAATCCAGTTTAATCGGCGCCAGCCAAATGGCCACACCATCGTCGGCTTGAATCCTTTCGGGATTGGGCGCGCCTATAAGCGACATATACGCTATCATAACAAGCCTAATATCGTCGCGGGCATACGGCATACCTTCGGCAGTTGCAAACCATGCCCTCAGCTTGACGTTCAAATCGTTCATAAACTTGAGCTGCGTGCCCGAATTAGCGCCGTAATAGTTTCCGCTTATTGTACACGAGGGGCACGAACACCAAGTTTCAGTATCGCCCAGCGTTATTGATATATAACGCTTTTCCGGATCCGAACTGTTGGATTTAATCAAATTTTTTGACGTCTCCAGCGCCGCGTTAAGCATCGCCTCGCGTTGCGTCGCGTTGCCGCGCGCGGTGTAACACAGGTGGTGACCGCAGGTAGATATCCATGTCGGAGTGGCGGAAGCGCTCGCTCCTACAAAGCTTATGTCGTTGTGGATGTTGTTCGCGTTAAAAAACAACGCATAACGGTTGGTAACCTGCCGCATGTACACCATATTGAGCCCTTTGTACGCGTTGCCGTTGGATATCAACCGTATCGGAAAATCGGGAATCTCGGTTATATCGTACTCCATGAGCGGAATTTGACCGACGCCCTTATCTATTGCATATGCCGTCGGATGCAAATATTCGAAGTTCACGATTTTGTCCAAAAATTCGTGCGCGCCGTACCGCGTCCCTATTGCCGAGCCGCCAGCGATAAATACGCTTTTACCCACGGTGACAATTCTAAAACCGTCCGAGCCGAGCGATTTTGAGCCCATGCTAACCTCCGCGCCTCTGAAAAGCGTGGTATCTCCAAGCGAAATGTATTCGGCGCCCGCCGAATAAGTAAGACCGGCATCGTCGATAATCGGCAATTCAAAGCCCGTGGCCTCGAGAAAATAGTGCTTGATATCTGCGGCAGCCGCAAATTCGTCGTTTGAACCCGCGGGCGTCACGATTTTGTACTCAGTTTCACCGCCGTACAACAGCCATTCGCCTGTCGGTCTGATAATCTGATTATGTTCGCCGCCGTCACCGCCGCTCGGATCCCCGCCGATAGTCGGCGGCGGAGTTCCGCCGCCGCTGCCGCAACCGAAAACCGTCGCGGCAAAAACGGCGACAAGCAATAAGCATATAAAATTCTTGAATTTTATCGATTTCATAATGTTCCCTCCTACGCTCTCGCCTCTATTTTGTATGATTCTGTAACGAAATTACCGTATGCGTCCTTCGCCGAATAATATACGGTGTAAACGCCCGGTACGCCGGGTATAAATGAGGTAAGATTATTTCCGTTATTATCCCTCAGCACGGTAACCGCCGAGTTAGGCGCCTGAATCCAAACCTGCAGCGTGGCGGGCGACCCTCCGTTGGTAACGGAGGCGTCCGCTATCATGATTGCGCTTCCGACCTTTGCTTCCTTAACAATACCGGACAAAGTGATAACCGGCGGCGTACTGTTCACAACAACAATGGCGTATGTAACCGTAGTCGTGTTGTTTTTGTCGGACGCCGTATACCTTACCGTATAATCGCCGACAGAAGATAGCGTAAACGAATACTCCTTAAACGGATCCGCGTTGTGGAGCGTTACGCCGCCGGCAACGACCGGCATCCCGCCGGGAGCCGTTATGGTTAGGCTTCCGCTTACGTCAGGATCTAACACGTCCGTTATGCGAGCCGCGGGCAGATTTATTACGGTACCGGGTTTTTTTTCTCCTCTTTGGTCGTTTGCCAGTATTTGCGGTCCGAAATTATCGGAAGATACGTTAAAAAACCGCTGGTTGTTTATTTGCATAATGCGTAAGGCGGCCGTTCCTCTCACGCCTTCGGCTTCTATCGTAATATACGCCGAGCCTCCCTTGAATCCCACAAAGCCGACACCCGCTAAATTTGTTTTGGCTTTCACGTTATTGCCCGGTAAAAACAATGTACGGGTTTCGTCGGCGTATCCGATCGTTACCGCGCTACCGCTTTCGCCGGTATTAAAGATGTCCGACGACGACGGATAATCCAATCCGTTGTTGAGCCGGATGCGCGTCGCCCCCCCGGAACGGAAAAACGTAAGCTTGATTACATTATGTTCGTCCGCGCTGTCTGTCAAGTAGACATTTACCGAATTAACCCCGGTACCGCCTATCGCCAAGCCAAAAACAGTCTCCAGCCTTTTAACTTGTACGGCGTTGATAAATTCTAACGACGCCGAACCGTTGACCGCATTTGTCGCAGTAAACTTTATATCGCTACTGCCTAAGCTTGGAGTAAACGCGCCGGCTTTTTGATAAAAATATTTGTTAAGACTCAAGCTTCCGCCGTAGCCCGTATCGACCACAGTTACCGTGTATTCTTTAGCGTCGGAAACGTACCCGCCGTCCGTCACGGTGTAACTGAGTTTTACAGAAGAACAATTGCCGACCGTATACTTGCCGTTTTGAATCGGGTTAGAAACAAGCGCGCCGTCCTCGCACACCTTAATATCTGCGGCTTTAACCACCGCCTTGCCTGACGAGAATATAAAACCGCTCACGGATGGAAGCTCATATCTCGCTCCTTTGATAAAATAGCGCGGCACAACCGCCTCGTCAAAAATCATAGGAGCATTGCCTGCCGTGACAATCATAGTGAATGTCCGCGAGCCTTTGGTTATATAATCCGAGCCCTCTACCGTTACGGTGTACGTGCCCGCATCCATCGGGATAAATTGCCAATCCGGCCCCACCGCGGCATAAACCGCATTGGTCGCAGTATTCTTGACCGTAGCCGTATATACGGGAATTCCCCGTGCGCCGCTTGACGAAATACCCGTAAAAAGCGCTATTTCCTCACCCGAAAGCGCGCTCGCTTTTTCGCCGCTCAAAGTAAAACTAAATTCCGGATTTGTGTCGGCGATTATATTTAAAAGCTTCTCCCCCCGATTCCCGGAACGGTCAGTCGCGGTGTATGCGATTGTATATAATCCCGCACGGTCGGGAGTGAACGTTCCGTTAACAATTTGGTAAAGTATCGGAAAAGCGGTATTGTAATTAAAATACACTTCCGTCTTGACCTGTACGTTCCTGTCGTAATCGTCCAAGGCCGACGCCTTGAAAACCGGGTACGGCTTGCCTACCTTAGCGCCCGGTAAAGCGCTTTCGGTGTAACCGACAGTATCCGCCGTGATTTTGGGCGCGTCGGCATCGACAAAGCTGTCCACGGACAAATCATGGCCGGCTATGTTAGGGATAAACAAATTGAGCGAATTTGCAAAATACGAAACACCTTCAATGGAAAAGTACGCTTCGCCCGTCGTAAATCCACCCCACGGTTCGGGGAAGAAATCCGTACCCGCCAGGCCAACCTCGATTTCTCCCGTGACTCCCGCGTAAAAAGACGGTACTTGACGCGTCCCGAACTTGAGCGTCTTGCTTACATTGTCGTAAAACAAATCGCCTATATATCCAGCCAGCCCGTGCGAGGCGGTGACTTCGCCAAAAATGTTGGGATGCCTGTACGAAGGCGTACAATAATTGGCGCCGATCGAAAACCAAACGCCGACACCCTCGCACCACGTCTGCGCCGCATATGCCCGGTATCCGTTGTAGCCCGCGTTGACGGACGAAAAGTGATCCCATCCGCCTTCGGAGGACGTTATGTATATTTCGAAGTAATTTTGCGGATCATGCGCGTCGGTATATCTCAGCCGTAATTGTCCGAACTCCCTTACTCCGGGCGCGCCGGGCAATGTAAGAATACTTGCCGCCGGAAAAGCAAGGGTGCTGTTTGACAAATCGACCACGCGGTTATAGCGGAAAACCTCGCCCGGAACGAGATTGAGTATAATGCCCTCCATATTCTTCAACGTCCCCTTGTTCACTGGAGCGTTGTCGGGCGTCGCGAGATACTGTTCGTAATAGTCTTGCGGAATTTTACCGTAGTGAGCCGTTGAAAACTGCCCTGCCGAACACAATTTCTCGTCAACGCTAAAAAACCCGTCCGCGCTTATGGTATTGCCGCCTGCGGCAGCGACGTATTTTATCGTATAAAGCCCCACCGCCGACAAAGCGACGCTATTGCCCGCATTGTAAGACACCGCCCTTCCCGACGGGTCTATTATATACTTGGGCACTCCCTCCGCAACGCCGCCGTCATAGGTAATCGACGCGTTAGGGATAGACGGAATCACGTCGCCCACTATGTAACGCGCTTGCAAGCCGGATGAAACCGTCATCGGAACCGCAAACGAATTATCTGCGATTTCCATATTCATTCCCATCGGCGCGCACGCCGACAGCAACATCAGCAACGCCGTTGCAAGCGCGCATATTGCTGTCATTGAGACCGCTTTCCGTCCCGGTACCGTTCTAATTTTTAGCATATTTTTTCCTCCCTGCTTGTTTGTTTTTAATGTTCTGTTTTCTCATTCCTTTATTCCTCCCAGTTGCAGTTTTCCCATCATTTTGTCGTGAAAAATGATGAATAAAATAAACAACGGCAACATCAATATGTAGCAAGCGACCATGCGCATGGGAACGAACGAAAGCCCGTTTATGGTCGTAAAAGATAACTGGAATAATCCCACGGCAAGCGTCGGATATGACGGCTGATATAATAGCGCTGCCGTGTATTCATTCCAAAACTCAATGCACTTTAGCAACAACACAACACCGAAGACGTTGAGCGCCATAGGCATAACGATTTGCAGCATGACACGGAATTCCGACGCCCCGTCCACATAAGCCGCCTCAGACAATTCTTTCGGTATTCCTTTGAAAGCCGCGCACATTATTAAAAAATACATTCCAAGAAAATGTGAGCGCATAATAGGAAGTCCGAATCGGGTGTTATACAGCCCCAATAACCGAGCCATCCTCATCTCGGACGGCGCAGCGCCCACAATCGGCACAATCATTGCGGCTATGACAAACGCGTATATTATTTTGTTGAATTTGTATGTGAATTTGACGTTGGCGTATGCCATGAGGAACGGCAGCGCGGTAGCCGCCAATCCGCAGCCGAACACATAAATTACCGTGTTAAAAAACAACTCTGGAACATAGGCGCGGTAAGGAAAATTAGTGACTGGATCTGCCGTCAAGACATAATAATGTTTATATACAAACGGGTAATTCGCAAAAGTCGGTTTCTTTGGCAAACCGATTATATTAAAAAGGAATTCTTCCACACTCTTGAGCGACGTAAAAAAGCCCCAAAGTATCATAAAAAGAAAGGATGCGGCAAGCAATACCAACCAAACGAACATGATAATCTGGAATATATCCGCTTTTTTATGTATATTTTTTACTTGGCTTGCACTCATATACTTTCCTTTTTATTCCACGCTGGGGCCAAATCTATTTAGTGCCCAACGCACTGAAAACACTATGGGCACTAATATAATAGTAAGCAATAATCCAAACGCAGACAGATACGGAAGTCCGCTAAGGGACGACTGAAGCAGCTTCATATAACTGAAATATCCCACGGTGTACACACTGTATTCCGCGTTGCCGCCGCGTAAATTAAATACGCTCAGATCCGCAACAAAAATACCGGCCAAGCCGACAATGAATATCGTGGTCAGCGTAGGATAAATCAGCGGTAAAATGATGTGCCAAAATTCTCGCCACGTACCGCAGCCGTCAATTTTTGCCGATTCGACAACCGATTGAGGCACTGCGCTCATAGCGCTCGGATACAACAAAATCGAACCCACAAATCCCATCCAAATTCTCAAGCCCACCAACGCGGGCAGCAAGGTATCTTCGTTAGTTAAAAGGCCTTGAGGGCGCGACCCCGTGATTTTTAACGCGAATTCCGGAATGACGTTTTCAAGGATATATTTTTGAATAATGACAATTGCAAGACCGGATAAGATAGACGGCAAAAACAATATTACTTTAAAGGTTTTGGACAGCGCCATCTTTTTGTAGACGTAATACGACGTACAAAGTCCGGGTATAAAAGTAACGGCGAAAGGTATTATGTACCCGATAAGGGAGTTTTTGAACATTATTTTGAAATACGGCTCCACCCGCATATCAAAAAAGATTGACTTGAAATTTTCAAATCCCGCCCATATATACCTTCCTGTTCCATCATCGGAAATAACATACTTTTGCACGGCAAGCAAAAAAGAATTGGCGTTGACCACAAAGTAAAACAAAAAAACTTGCGTCAGCGGAATTGCGCAAATGGCACAGTAAAAAATAAGCCTTTTGGTATTCTTATTCCAAGGCTTGCGCTCTTGCCCGCTATACATCGTTTTTTTCCTTCCGTTCATCATCCACCTATCACAATACTGTCACCGCTATTGCCGAATCTCGCTTCCGGCAATAGCAGTGACTGATGATTACATTAAGCGGCGGGGGGGAACCATTGCTGATATCGTGACTCCCATGTAGTCGAGGATATTGCCATTCCCTCAAAATACGCCTTCGCACTCATCGGGTCATTGCGTCTAAAAGCGGTATACGGGGACGCGACGCCTGTTCCAGGGGATGAAAAAAACGCGTTGTTTGTCTCTACAAGGAAGCCCGATTGATTGTTGACGAAAATGGGACTTGCGCTGTAAGGATAAACCTTGTCGGCAACCTTGCATAATTCGTAGACGCTGCGGTAAAAACTGTTCATCTCGCCGGTTCGTGCTTCTATGACCGCCGGATCAGCATAATTTAGACCCTTGGGCGTTCCGGTAGTTATTTGGAAATCCGCCATCGCTTCGTCAGTATAACAGTATTGTAAGAACTTCTTGGCCAAGGCCGCGACGTCTGATTTTTTCAATCCCGTTGATGTATTTCCGCTGCCGCTCAGATTTCCGTTAATAAAGGCAAAACTGCAGTTCTTATCTAAGAGCGTAAGTTTCTTCCCGTTGACCACAGCTTCTCCCTCGGCCACCGTGCCCTCCGGCTTCCACGGCATGGGCATCCATCTGAAATCACGGTTTTTGGCGGCGTTCCCGTAAGTCGCTTCAGACATTCTAAAAGCCTCTTTCGCTTCGTTATACCACCAATTCCCTTCTATAAGCATCGCGATAGATTCATTTCTGAGGTCGCTGTATATATAGTTCATCTGCGCGTCCATGTGAGACAATGTACCGACAATTTTATCCGAAAAATACTGCGGATTCGAGACCGCAGCGCGCACCATTTGAAGGCCGTAATATCTGCCCGCCGACTGGCTTGGCAAGTACCCCGTTGACGGCTCGACAGCCGTTGGTGTAATTATGGGAACATCACGCGTTGAACTTCCTACAAGCCCGCTGACGGTTTTTGTAGTCCAGTCGGTTACTACATCGACCGTTTTGCCTGTTCCCGTTCCGGTTCCGAAGTTAAAATCAAGCATTAGGGCGTCTTTGCCGCTGTATGCGGCCCATACCGCTTGAGCCAAAAACCGGGTATATTGAACAGCGTTCGCTCCCGACCAAATAAACGGCG
>Ga0123353_10016192_pt1 | contig 10885 bp, 7 predicted proteins | sample TergutLab28metaG_3_FD_92763 | JGI IMG/M metagenome (GOLD analysis project Ga0123353, IMG submission 92763) | Labiotermes labralis P3 segment gut microbial communities from Petit-Saut dam, French Guiana - Lab288 P3 | ecosystem: Host-associated > Arthropoda: Insects > Digestive system > Gut ... | reverse complement strand
TCATTTTTCAGCTCGGCAAGTTTGATGTCCCGGCGCGCTTCCAATTCCCGCAAATCTTGTTTTGTCGCAAGTCGATCCTCAATAATTTCGCGGAGCGCCTCCGTCTGCACTTTGGCCTGCGCTTCCGGCACTCCGGCTGCTTTCAGCTTCTCAAAGTATCCAAGGGTGTCAAATGTCATGGTGGTCATATCGGCCTCCTGTTCACAAGATAAATATATATCACGCCGCCTGGCATGACAAGGATCAAGCCGGAAACAGGCAAGAATTCGGCTTGTGCTTTGTCTGGCCGGACGCTAGGGTCTGTTTCCAAAATAGTTATTTGGAAAACAGACCCCAGGCTTCATTCGCTTTCAGGAGGCCCGCATGACGCACTTGCCCTATCTTCCGAGAACCTGCGTAGATCTTTCCCGTATCAGGGCCAATTATCGTTTACTGGCAGAGCGACTCGGAAGCATACAGTTCCCCGAACCTCTTGTTGCCCCGGATGGAGCGCGGCAAAAGGAACGGGCCTTGCCGCCCTTTTGGCAGCCGCTCATGCCGGTGGTGAAGGCCGACGCCTATGGGCATGGTCGTATGCCGGTCGCTCTGGCGCTACGGGAGGAGGGCGCTGTCTGGTTCGCTTCGGGAAGCGTACAGGAAGCCATACTCCTGCGCCAGGATTTTGAAGCCCATGCCGTGCCCCGGGAGCAAGCGGGCATAGTCTCCATGCTCGGTCTTGTGGAGCCGGGGGATGCAAGTCTTTGCGCTATCCACGATATAGTGCCGATGCTGTATGACAAGGAACAACTGCGTCTGCTTGAAAGCGAGCCGTCCCTGGCGAGAGCGCCTCTGCCTGTTGCCGTGAAATGTAATAGCGGCATGTCGCGTCTCGGCTTCAACGAAGATGAGATTCAGCCCCTGCGGGAACGTTTGCGGCGGCTTCCCCTATGGCCGGTGCTGGCCGTATCACATTTGCACTCGGCTGACATGGAGGACGGGCGTGCTCAGGCCCAGGCCCAAGCCCGGGTGTTTGCCCGTTTTCTTGCAGCCCTGCGGGAAGATTGGCCCGGTCTGGCAGCCTCTTTGGGTAATTCGGCCGGGGCTCTGCTTGCGGATGCCGTTACGCCGCTTATAGGCGCGCACGTGTGCAGGCCGGGGCTTGCGCTTTATGGCTATAATCCTTTTTACGGAACAAGCCTCGCTCCGCTGGGGCAAGGCCTTTCTCCGGCCATGAGCGTGCACGCCCCCATAATTTCCACACGCATGCTTGCCGCGGGCGACGGCATCGGCTATTGCCATGCCTATTTCGCGCCCCGTGACATGCCGGTGGGAATCATTGGAGCGGGGTATTCCGATTGTTATGCCCGTTCTCTTTCCAATAAGGGAATGTGCTGTGTGGCCGGAGTTCGCGCGCCCATTATAGGGCGGGTGGCCATGCAGATGACGGCCGTGGACCTGAGCGCCGTCTATGAGAACGCCAGGACGCCGTCGCCGCCCCGAACAGCCTGGCTGCTTGGCGGACCGTATGCCCAGGGAGTCAGCCCCGAGGAATTGGCCGCGCTCTGGGGGACCATACCCTATGAAGTGCTCCTCCTGCTTGGGCATAACGCGAAAGTATATGGTCCGTATCCTGAACAGGATCCTCCTCGTGACGACACCGTCCAGGGCTCATAAGATTGGAGGGGAAATCGCCGCAAAAGCAATTTATGAGGCAGCTTTTACACTAGTGTACTTTTCAGGACCGACTACTTATGTTATCAAAGGTTTAATGGTTTCTGAAAAGATCCGGATTTGATAGATATTTGTATAACTAAAGTGCTTAACGTTCTTTATCATAAAGGAGAAGATATCATGCGCCAGCGTTTATTCCGTGTTTTTATTCTACTATTTGCCTGCGCGTTGTTCCCCTTGCCCGCGCACGCGTTCGGCATGGAAAAGGGCGGAGCCGCTCCCATAGACAATCCGGCCCTACAGGCCACCTTGTCCTATGAAGGGGCCTCATCCATTGCGTATTCCCTCCTGCCCGAGTTGGCCAAGGCTTTTTTGTCCAAAACCGGAGTTGCTTTCGGAAACATCGGCGAAGCCGGAGCCGGAGCCGGCTTCAAGGCCGTGGTCGCGGGCGAGGTTTCCCTGGGGGGCTTGTCCAGAGCCCTGAGCGACAGTGAAAAGGCCGCCGTGGCCGCCTGGCAAATCTTTGGTTTTGACGCTCTGGGCGTGCTTGTGCATCCCAGTAACCCGGTCAAATCCCTGACCCGCGCGGAGCTCAAGGGCATATTCAGCGGCACGATCACCAATTGGAAGGACGTGGGCGGCGAGGATCAGTCCATTGTGGTTTTCACCGAACAACTGAACAGCGGCCGGGCCACGCTGGCGGTCATCAAGGACGTTGTGCTGGAAGGAGGCGCATACGGCCCGGTCAAGGAAAGAGAAGACCCCATGGATTGTATCTGGGCAGTTGAAGAAGAGCCGCGCGGCATTACTTTCGCGACCACCTCCATCGCCACGCCGAAGGTGAAGATCGTTGCCGTGGACGGGATATTGCCGGAGCGCGCCCTGGTGGCGGCGGGAGAATATCTGCTCAGCAGGCCTCTTGTACTGGTTACCATGATGCCTTCGGGCAATGTGCAGAAGTTTTTTGAATTCGTGCTGACTCCCGAAGCCCAGGCCATTGTGGGCAAACATTTTGTGCCGGTAAAGTAACTATGGCGGTTTGCGCTTGAGATTGTCGTTTAACGGCGGGGCAATCGTTGCTGTCGCCATCCGTAGGGCTCGCAAAGCCTCGCCCAACGGCTGCCGCAAGCACAGGGCCTGTGTCCGCGTCACAGAGCCTGTGCCCGCGCCACAGAGCCTGTGCCCGCAGCCCGCTTTACGACATTTGATACAAAGGGAGCATAAATGAAACTGGGTGTCAAACTCGGCGCAAGTTTTGGGTTGGTCATAGCCATTATGGTCACCTTGTCCCTGTATGTCATGTCCGAACTCATGGACGTGAGAAGGGGCAGCCAGATCATAACCAAATACTACATGCCTGAAGTGCAGAGCATCACCCACGTCGAACGCACGGTTCTCGCCGCCGTGAGTGAAATGAATCAGTATGCCGGAACCCGTGACCGCGCACAGTGGGAAAGCGCATGGGACAGGCTGCGCGTAGCTTCAGAGTCGCTTGAAGCTACCTCCTCCACCTTTGCGACCGGCCACATGCCTGCCGATTTCACACAGGCTATCTCCAGGGTCAAATCCACCTTGTCCGCCTACAGCCAGGCCAGCGGCAGCACCCATGAAGTCATGGGAAAATTGATCAGCACCGTATCCCGCGCGGAAAGGGCGGCGGACAGCTTCGTCAAGGTGATGAACGACTTTATCAGTGGGCAGGAAGCCGACGCCCGGCGGCAGGAAGGCAATTTTGAAACCGAGCTCAATCTGATCAGCCGGAGTTACGGCGTCATGATGCAGTTCAAGGAATTGCATTCTCAATTCACCAGGGCTTTAAATCTGGACGACCCGGACATGGCGGAAAAGGCTATGGCAGCCATCCCCGTGGTCGTTTCCACGCTTGGGCAGTTGATAGCGGATGTCCAGAGCGGGGAGCGGAAAGAGCAGCTCAACGACGCCGCCGACGCCGCCAGGAGTTTTCTGGGGCATGGAACCGCCTGCATACTCCTGTGGCGCGAACGGCAAACGCTTGATGCCGAACGCCTGGCCCTGCAAAACACGCTCATCACCGCGACCCGTCGCGCTTCCGCGCTGGGCATAGAAAAGACCATGGCCTTGTCCGCCGAAGCCGCGAACACCGTCGCGCAACTTTCGTTGCGCTTGCAGTTAGGCCTGCTGGGGGCAGTGCTGATAGCGACGATTTTCGCCATCCTGCTCACTCGCGCCATCACCAGACCCTTGCAACAAGGCGTCAACTTCGCAGCCAGGATTGCCGACGGACACCTGGACGAAACCCTGGACATCAACAGCAAAGACGAAATCGGGGCCCTTGCCTCGGCATTGAACAGCATGGCCGCGACCTTGCGGCAGAAGATAACGGATTTGTCCCAAGCCAGAGAGGATGCCCTGCGCGCCAGTTCTGCCAAGGGCGATTTTCTTGCCAACATGAGCCACGAAATGCGCACGCCCATGAACGCTATTAGCGGCATGACCACCATAGGCAAGGGCGCCGCTGACGTGGCGAGAAAAGACTATGCCTTTGAAAAGATTGAGGGCGCTTCCAATCATCTTTTGGGCGTGATCAACGACATTCTGGACATGTCCAAGATCGAGGCGGGCAAGTTTGAGCTGTCCTCGGTGGAATTCAGTTTTGAAAAAATGCTCCAGAAGGTCGCCAACGTCATCAATTTCCGGGTGGAGGAAAAACAGCAGGACTTCACCGTACATATTGACGAAAACATTCCGGATATGCTGGTGGCCGACGACCAGCACCTGACACAGGTAATCACCAACCTGCTTTCCAACGCCGTCAAGTTTACCCCGGAAGGCGGGGCCATACGTCTGAACGCCCATTATGAGGGGGAAGACGGCGATCACGTCCTCCTGCGCATTGAAGTGCGCGACAGCGGCATCGGCATTAGTCCCGAGCAGCAGGCCAACCTGTTCCAGGCCTTCCAGCAGGCCGAAAGCAGCACCACGCGCAAGTTTGGCGGCACCGGACTCGGCTTGGCCATTTCCAGGCGCATCATCGAGATGATGGGCGGAATAATCTGGATAGAATCCGTGCTGAATCAGGGAGCAAGCTTTATTTTCACCATCCGGGCCGAGCGCGGAACGGCCGTTGAGGGCAAAGACGCGGATTCTGACCTGAACTGGGGCAAAGTCCGGGTGCTGGTGGTGGATGATGTCCCGGACCTTTTGGAATACTTTGAAGAAATGGCCCGCAAGATCGGATTTGTCTGCAATACAGTCTCCAGCGGCCAGGAAGCCCTGGACAGGATGGAGCAGGACGAACCGTACGATATCTGTTTCATTGACTGGAAAATGCCGGACATGGACGGGATAGAGTTAACCCGCCGGATCAAGGCGAACAAAAGCCTCTCCCCCATCGTGATTATGATTTCAGGCATGGAATGGCACGTTCTGGAAGACGAAGCCAAAAGCGCCGGAGTGGACGATTTCCTGCCCAAACCCCTGTTTCCCTCCAACGTCACCGACTGCATCAGAAAATATCTTGGGGAGAGAGAGGCGGCAGAGGCAAAAAAAGAACCGGACTCCCGCGAAACCTTCGCCGGTCACTGTATGCTTCTGGCAGAGGATGTGGAAATCAACAGGGAAATTGTCCTGGCTCTGCTTGAATCCACCGAATTGACCATCGATTGCGCGGAAAACGGAGCCGAGGCTGTGCGCATGTTCAGCGCCGCGCCGGACCGCTATGACATGATCTTCATGGATGTGCAGATGCCGGAAATGGACGGGTATGAAGCCACGCGAAACATCCGTAGCCTTGATGTTCCACGGGCCGGACAGATTCCCATCGTGGCCATGACCGCCAACGTTTTTCGTGAAGATGTCGAAAAATGTTTGGCCGCGGGAATGGACGGCCATGTGGGCAAACCCATCAACCTCGGCGACGTTCTGGAAAAACTTCGTAAATATCTTGGCTAGAGCTGTTTCGCTTTCAACCGGTAGTTTTTTCAAATGCCTGTTAAAGGAGAGCCCATTTGGATTATAGACCAGGGCATCTCATCGCTCCGCGTAGCCGGGTCAGCCAGGAAATGCGCGAAGCAAAGCAAAAGCACCGGGGCATGGCGTTCTGGCTCACAGGTCTTTCAGGCGCCGGAAAGTCCACGCTCGCCCATGCGGCCGAGGCGGTTCTTTTTCAGAGAGACTACCGTGTCATCGTGCTGGATGGCGATGTGATCCGTTCCGGGCTGTGCAGCGATCTCGGCTTTGCTATGGATGAGCGGCGCGAGAACAACCGCAGGGTTGCCGAACTGGCAAAAATATTTGTCAGAAGCGGCATCATCTGCTTGTGCGCGTTTATCTCTCCCAGCGCGGTATTTCGCCGGGACGCGCGGCGTATTGTCGGGGAGGAGTTTTTTCGCGAGGTGCATATCCACTGTTCGGTAGAAGAGTGTGAGCGCCGCGATGTTAAAGGTTTTTATGAGAAGGCGCGGCAAGGAGCAATACGGCACTATACAGGCGTTTCCTCAAACTATGAAGCGCCTGAATCGCCGGATTACCTTATCAACACGGGAGATGCCCCGGAGCAGGACTGCTCGGAACAGCTCATACGCTTTATTGAAAAAAATGTGAAAATTGAGCGGGATGAGCTTCGTATGTAAAGAGCTATTTATGGACAAGCCCTTGATCAGATTTCTTTAATGACCCTGCAAGGATTCCCGTAGGCAAGCACATTGCTTCGTACAGATTTGGTGACAATGCTTCCTGCCCCAATCGTGACGTTATCACCGATGGTAACATTTGGCAGTATTATACTCCCCCCGCCAATCCATACGTTATCTCCAATCGTTACGGGAGCCGTTTGAGCTATCGCAAAGGGAAAACTCCCGTTTACACTTTTATTGATTCTTTCATGGGCTCGAACCGGGTGAAACACTGTGTATATATGAACCCCTGGAGCTATCAGGACATTGTTGTTTCCAATGGTTATTCTGTTGCAATCTAAAAATACGCAGTTCATATTGATTTCGCAATTATCGCCTAAGAAGATAAATTTTCCATAATCAACATAAAATGGAGCAGTTATTTGTGTATGCAATCCTCGTGAGCCTAGTAAGTCATCAAGGATTCCTGCTTGCCCTACTTTATCGGAATAATCGAGGGCATTATATTTTTGTATAAGATTTTTTCCACGATTCCATAGCTCCATCAACTCCGGATCGCCACAATCGTAAAGTTCACCTGCAAGCATTTTTTCTTTTTCTGTCATGGTATGGCATACTCCTTCTGAGGGGACTGAGGGGGCTCAGATCAGTGGCGCAAAGGGGTCGTCAACTAGCAATACCCGGCAACAGACTGAACGTGAGCCCCGGCATTGCCGACCGCACCCTCAGACTCCCCCGGCAGGGGAAATGATTTCCCCTGCACCCCTCAACGCCGGAAAACGGCAAAGCCGTTTTCCGGAAATTGCGGGGTCAAGGGGGTTCAACCCCCTTGCGGGGAGGTTTGGAGGGGCAGAGCCCCTCCAATGCCCCCTCCAAAAAATATCATCTTAACTAAGATACTTGCGCAATAAGGGGAGCAGTTTTTCAAGTTCAATCGGTTTGCCGAGGTGCCCGTTCATGCCGCTGGCCAGGCTGTGATCTATATCTTCTTTGAATACGTTGGCCGTCATCGCTATAATCGGCACGGAAGACGCCTGAGGGGATGAGCCGGCGCGGATGTGCCGGGTCGCCTCATAGCCGTCCATAACCGGCATCTGCAGATCCATCAGAATAAGGTGATAGCGTTCCGGCGCTTGTTCGAATAGCTCCACCGCCTTTTCGCCGTTTTCGGCGGTATCGATGACGGCGCCGGTTATTTCGAGCAGCGCGATGACAATTTCCCGGTTGATATCCACATCGTCCGCCAGGAGGACGACCTTGTTCGCGAATTCGCCCTCGCGCATCTCCTGGGACGCGTTTTCGGAAGGTTCTTCCTGGGATGCCATGTCGGCACGGGGCGCTTTGATGGTAAAGATGAACGCCGAACCGCGACCGGGTTCGGAATCCACCCGGATTTCACCGCCCATAAGTTCGACTATCCGCTTGCTGAGCGCGAGGCCCAGTCCCGTTCCGCCATATTTGCGCGTTGTCTGGCTCTCTGCCTGCTGGAAGGCGGTGAACAATTTCGCCTTCTGTTCCTCCGTTATGCCGATGCCCGTGTCTTGCACGCGAAAACGCACTGTGCAGATTCCGTCCGTTTCGTCCTCAAGGTCCACGGCAAGTGAGACGCTCCCTTGCTCAGGCGTGAACTTGACCGCATTGCCGATAAGATTTGTAATTACCTGGGCAAGGCGCGTGTCGTCGCCGCACAGGGAGTCAGGCACAGAATCCGCGACGGCAACAGAGAAGTTCTGCTTTTTTTCGTCGGTTTTGAAGCGCAGGATATCTTCAACGTGGGCGACAACCTCCCGCACCCGGAAGTCAATGGGAGAAAGTTCGAGTTTTCCCGCCTCTATCTTCGACATATCAAGAATGTCGTTAATAACGCCGAGCAGATGGTTCGACGCTTCCTTGATTTTTACGAAGGAATGGTCTTTGCCCGGCAGGTCCCGGGCTTTGGCGCCGATAGCCGCCATGCCGAGAACGGCGTTCAGTGGCGTGCGGATCTCGTGACTCATGTTGGCGAGGAAGTCGCTCTTGGCCCTTGATGCCGCCTCGGCGAGCACGACCTGATCTTCAAGCTGCGCTGTGCGTTGTTTTACGGTTTCTTCGAGCAGGTCTTTCATCTGTGTGGTGCTTTCAAAGCGTTTTGCATACCTGCTGGCCAGCATGAAAGTCATGTACAGTATGAAAAGCAGGGTGCTGTAACGCGTGAGCAACACGCCGCTACGCCAGAAGAAGGTGTCGAGCATGTCAAAGATGCCCACGGCCGCCATGACGGTCACCACAAACAAAAGGTAAATGAAGTCCCTTTCCAGTTTTTTGAGATGCCGGACAATGCCGTAGACGATGCTGTAACAAAAAATATACAGCAGAAAAACAATGGCGCAGGGCATCCAGAGAGTATGCAGATCGATGGCGAACCAGATGGTAAAAACGCTCTGCAGCACGATCACCACGATGCTGAGCGCGCCATAAAGACGGGTGATCGGCTTGACCTTACCGAAGATGAGATTTTCCAGAAACACGGCAAGAACGAACAGAAGAAGGTACAGGGCGGCGTATTCTATCCGTTGGGCAATCGCGCTGTTTGCCAATACGCGGTACACGACGGGACTGTATGTGAAAAAAAAGACCGCGGTCAGGTTGCAAAAAATGCCGAATATCAGGTTGTCGCTGTCGGTGCGGCGCAAAAAATACAACAAAATGTGATAGAGTCCCAGGAGGATATAGACAGTGCACAGGGCTACTGTCAAAAACTCCCCTCCGATGACGACAAGTTTTGTATAATCGCCTATGGAATACGGCGAACTGTGAAACAGACCGGCATAGGGACTGCCGCGCGCACCGAGGATATGAATAACAAGAAAGTTTTCTCCTTCATTCAGAAATCTCTTGTCAAAAGGAATGTTTACGTTGCGCCGAGTCTGGAATACCGTAATCTGGCCCTCGGCGTTCAGATGCTGCTCCTTGGCGATCACGCTCCCGTTGAGGTAGATGGCCCAGTTTTCGCCGATCCCGGCCAGGTGTATGCCTGGCGAGAGTGGATTATCGCCGTAAAGGCTGTCGATCTTTTCCCTGCTCATGGCAAAGGGAATCAGGATGGTGAATTCTTCAATCCTGCGCGCTCCGGGCGACAAAAAAGTCGAAGCGCCCGATGAATGCCCATCTGAATATTCATCGGGCGGCAACTGGGACATGAGGATGGGAGCGCTGTTCGGGGGCAGTTCCAGATCCCAGATGATCTGATCCGGATCTTTCACCGAGGCATAGCCCGACTCAAAGCCGTTTTTCACATAGGCAGGAAAAGCCGTCAAATCCGTGCGCAAGGGACCCGGTTTCGCCAAATCCCCGCCGATGAGGCTATAGCTGAAGACCGTCGCGATCAGAAACGCGGCGGCCAGCGATACCCATGCGAACAGATTCCTGATCATTCGATGTTAGTACTCGCGCGCGTCAAGCTCGGCCTGGGTGAAAGTTCTGGCGTCAAAAGCGGCTTCATCCACATAGGAGTATTTTTCCGGGTGTTCACCGTTTTTCAGGCGCTGGATGATTTCCTTCACGCGTGGGCCGTGCAAGGGGTTGCATTCCACGTTGAAATGGATTTTTCCCTGAAGGGTAGCCGTGAGGCCGGCGCGCGTTGCATCAAAGGAGATGATTGTGGTGTCGCCTTTCAGGCCGTAGGTTCTTTTCGCCGCGTCCATGGCTTCCATCGCGCCAAAGGCCATATTGTCGTTTTCAGCGTACAGCACGTCTATGCGCGGGTGCTGCGCTAAAATCCGCTCCATGACCTCTTTGCCTTTGGCCTGGGTGAAGTCGCCGGAATCGCGCGCCACCACCTGCCAGTTGGAGTTTCTTTCCACCCCTGCATTCAGGGCCTCTGTACGGCCGATTTGCGCCGATGAACCCATGCTGCCCTGCAAGTGCACAATGAAAAGTTCCCTGCCGGCCCCCAGGTTTTCTTCCATCCACTCCACGGCGATGTCGCCTTCTCTGCGGAAGTTGGAACCAACCCAGTTGCTGTAGAGGTCATCACTCGATACTTTAATCCTCCGGTCAACAATGATGACCGGAATACCCGCGTCTTTCGCTTCTTTCAGGGCTTCGTCCCAGCCGTCTTCGGTGGTGGGGGCCACAACGATAAAATCCACCTTCTGAGCGACAAAGTCGCGGATTGCCGCAACCTGCCTGCGCTGTTGCTGCTGAGCGTCTTTTATGATCAGCTTGAATCCGTTTGCCTCGGAAAAAGCTTTTTTCATGGATTGCGTATTGGCCATGCGCCAGTCGGACTCCGATCCTACCTGGGAAAAGCCGACAACCGTCAAAGCTGAAGCCTGTGCGCCGTATGAAGTAAAGGTAAAGACCAGGATGCCAAGGGCCACAAGTATTTTTTTCATTAGGACCTTCCTCCGGAAAATCGTGAATTACATGTATATTATCTAATGTAGATGTATCTTGTTCTCCATTCACAGACAAGAGAAATAGCGCACCGGTAGTGCCTCAGTTTGGCGTCAGACGAGGGCGCAGCTTTGGGCGATGGGGCTGGACTCTTTTGGTCCTGCCCCGGAGCACAAAGCAAGCCTGACGAAGTATCACGCCAAAATGAGGCACTACCCTTTCATCCGCTCCAGACGCAGTAACGC
>Ga0123353_10016188_pt1 | contig 10886 bp, 8 predicted proteins | sample TergutLab28metaG_3_FD_92763 | JGI IMG/M metagenome (GOLD analysis project Ga0123353, IMG submission 92763) | Labiotermes labralis P3 segment gut microbial communities from Petit-Saut dam, French Guiana - Lab288 P3 | ecosystem: Host-associated > Arthropoda: Insects > Digestive system > Gut ... | reverse complement strand
CCGGGATGCCCAGGCTTGTGTTCAGAACGCGCAGGGTTCGGATGAAGGCCTCGGCCTTTTCGGCGGGCGATTCGGGGCCAGGGGGGAGGCCGGCTGCGTCATACAGCGCGGCCAGGAGGGCGTGGACGGCCCCGCCGTAAGCGGTCAGCACATGGGGCAGGGCCACGGCGCAGGCCAGCCCGTGGGGGATATCATACAGCCCGCCCAGCACGTGGGCGATGCCGTGGGCGTACCCCACATAGGCCCTGGTGAACGCGGCCCCCGCGCAATAGGACGCGGTGAGCATCGCCTCCCGGGCGGCCATGTCGCCGCCGTGGGCGCAGGCGGTTTCCAGGTTGGAGAAAATGAGCCGCACGGCCTCCAAGGCCCGGGCGTCCGTCTTTCGGGTGCGGCCCCGGCTGAGGAAGGCCTCCACCGCGTGGGTGAGGGCGTCCATGCCGGTCTGCGCGGTGGCGGCGGGCGGCAGCCCCAGGGTAAGCGCGGGGTCCAGCACGGCGTATTTCGGGCGCAGCAGCGGGCTGAGCACGGCGTATTTCGCGTGGGATTCGGGGTCGCTCACCACGGCGGCCACGGTGACCTCGGAGCCAGTGCCCGCTGTGGTCGGCACGGCGAACAGCAGTGGCGGCCTGCGCAGCAGAAGGGGTTGCACCCCCCTCACCCTGCCTGCTTTCTTGCGCGGGTAGGCCGCCAGAAGACACACCATCTTCGCGCAGTCCATGGGCGAGCCGCCGCCGAAGGCGATCACGGCTTCGCAGTTTGTTTCGGTGTAGAGCCGCCGGGCCTCCTCAACGCTGCGGGTGGAGGGGTTGGCAGGGGTTTTATCGTACACCGCGCAGTAAATGTCCGCCTTCTCCAGGCCGCCGAGCAGCGGGGCGGGCAGGCCTAGCCGCATCAGCCCCGGGTCGGTGACCAGTAGCACGCGCCGCAGCCCCAGGGATTTCACCAGCGCGGGCAGCTCGTGCACGCTGCCTGGCCCCCGCAGAAGCCGCGGCTCCCTCCAGCTCCAGGCAGCGTTCTGCCCGATGAACAGGGCCTTTTGCCAAACCCGGCAGGTCAGTTCGTAGAAAGTCATTTTTGTATCAGTCTCCTTATTACTTCCATGCACTCGTTCAAGCGCATGATCTTTGGCACGGGGTACAGCGGGTTGGACTCCTTCAGCGCGCGCCCGGCAAGCAGCGGGATATCCCCTTCCCGTATGCAGTCGAAGGTCTCCGGGATGCCCATGCGCGCGTTCATCGCCCTTAACGCGGCGATGAAGGCATCGGCTTTGCCAGCGTTGCTCTGGCCGGCCTCAGAAATACCCGCCGCCTCGGCCAGCAGGGCCAGGCGCGTATGGGCGCTCGGGCCGTACCAGTCCAGGATATAGGGCAGAATCACTGCGTTGGCCAGGCCGTGGGGCAAGCCATAGAGCCCGCCCAGGTTGTGCGCGATGCCGTGGCAATAGCCCACATACGCCCTGGAGAAGGCCAGCCCGCCGCGATAGGCGGCCTCCAGCATCGCCCCGCGCGCCTGCAAATCGCCGCCGTCGGCATAGGCTTTTTCCAGGCTGCCGAAGACCAGGCCCACGGCCTCCAGGGCCTTCGCGTCCGACCACCCGACGCCGCTGCGGCCGAGGAATGCCTCCGTTGCGTGGACCAGGGTGTCCATACCGGTCTGCGCGGTGAGGCCCGGGGACAGGCTCACGGTGAGCGCTGGGTCCAGCACGGCGTATTGCGGCCGGAGCATAGGGTCGTTGATGGCGTATTTCTCGCCGGTATCGGGGTCCCGCACCACGCAGGCCACGGTGGCCTCGCTGCCCGTGCCGGCGGTGGTGGGCACGGCGAACAGCGGCGGGATACGTTTGAGCACCTTCAGCTGGCCACGCATCTGTGGGATGCTTTTGCCGGGCCGGGCCGCCAGCACCCCCGCCCCCTTCGCGCAGTCGATGGACGAGCCGCCGCCGAAGCCGACGATCCCCTCGCAGCTGTTTTCACGGTACAGCGCGTAGGCCCCCTCCATGTTTTGGACGGTGGGGTTGGCTTCCGTGCGGTCATAGACGGCGCAGGCGACGCCCACCCGCTCCAGGCCGCGCCGCAGCCCGCCGGGCAGGTCCAGCTTCTGCAGGCCCGGGTCCGTCACCAGCAGCACGCGCCGCAGCCCCAGGGATTGCATCAGTCCCGGCAGTTCGTCTATACTGCCCGGGCCGCGCAGAAGCCGCGGCTCCTTCCAATCCAGCAGGGGCATCAAACCGCGCATGCTGACCTGGAAGGCGCGGCAGGCAAGTTCGTAAGGGGTCATCCGCGTTTCCCGCCTTTCTACGCGTAAAATTCCTCGACAGCGCCGAAGAACGCATCGATGTTCTCAAGGGGGGCCAGCGGCGGGATATCGCAGCCGGAGGAGATGACGAAGTTGTCATGCCCGGCGCATCGTTCGAGGGTGCGCAGTGTGGCCGCGCGCACGCTGGCGGGCGTGCCGTTGCGGAATTCCCCCGCAGGGTCCACGTTGCCGAAGACAGGGTACTCCTTGGGCACAAGCCCCAGCATTTCCGCGATATCGATCGCGTTGCCGAAATGGAAGGCGCTCGCGCCGGTTTCGAGGACGCTCCCGATCAGGGGGATGGTATTGCCGCAGTTGTGGTAGATCACCGCGAAATTGTCGGTCTCCACGGCCCGGATGATTTTCCGCACATAGGGGGTGGAAAATTCCGCGATCAGCGCCGGGGAAAGTAGGCCCGCCGCGGGCTCCGCCATGACCAGGCCGTCCGCGCCGGCATTCCGCAGGGCGCTGTTGTATTCAATGAGGAAGGCCGCGGCTTTTTCCAGCACGGCATGCACCAGTTCCGGCTCCTCGTAGCACAGCACCATGATCTCGGTGATGTCCAGCAGCCGCCCCGCCAGGGAAAACGGCCCGATGGAGCCCGCGAAAATCGGCTTTGTGATGCGCTGTTTCGCGTTGGCGATGGTGGCGATATACTCCCCCGTGCGGGCCGCGCCCACTTTGGGGACCGCCAGGGTATCGGGGTCGCCGCCCTCGCCCAGGACGGGCGCGGTGACGGTGGGCACCTCGTGCGGCGAAAAACGCACGGGGCTGCCGAAGGCCTCCGCCTCCACGGAAAGGTCCATCAGGCTCACCGAGGCCAGGGTATCCCAGCGATCGGCGACGGCCTGCATGCACTGCGCCTGCAATGCGCCGCTGTGCACGAGGGAATTTACGCTCTCCCCGATAAGCTGCACGCCCGGGTAGGAGAGAATCGGCATCGCCTTGTGCAGGGAGGGGGCGGACCGGAGCCAGCGTTTTGTGTCCATAGAGATTCCTTTCAAGTTTGATATCCAACATTGTTTCACGTGAAACATTCGCAGGGATATTGTACCACTGAAGCGGCGGGAATGTCAAGGCGCTAAACCCCCTGAAGGTTTGTAATTTTTCAAGGTTTGCCCAAAGTTTTTCATCGAAAACCCTTCCCATGGCGGACAAAATATGCTACAATAACATATCATGCGGTTTTTAGGGAGGATGGCTTGCGGATGGATCTTGCGATTCTGGGCTACGGCGTGGTGGGCTCGGGGGTGGCGCGGCTGCTGGAAAAGAACCGGGCCGGTATCACCGTGCGCGCCATGCAGCCATCGCTGCGGCTGAAATATATCCTGGATATCCGGGATTTCCCCGGAGACCCCTTCGGGCAGCTTGTCACCCATGACATAAATACCATCCTCAGCGACCCGGATGTGGCCGTGGTGGCTGAGACCATCGGCGGGCTGCACCCGGCGTTTGATTTCGTGCTGGCCTGCCTGCGCGCGGGCAAAAGCGTGGTCACCTCCAATAAGGAATTGGTGGCGGAAAAGGGCCATGCCCTCCTGCAAGCCGCAAAAGAACACAACGTCAACTTCCTCTTCGAGGCCAGCGTGGGCGGGGGCATTCCCATCATCCGCCCGCTGTCGCAGTGCCTGGCGGCCAACGAGATCAGCGAAGTGGCGGGCATCCTCAACGGCACCACGAACTTCATCCTCACCCGTATGCTGGAGGACGCCATGCCCTTCGGCCGGGCGCTGCGCATGGCCCAGGAAAACGGCTACGCCGAGCGCGACCCCAGCGCCGACATCAGCGGCGCTGACGCCTGCCGAAAGGTCTGCATCCTGGCCACTCTGGCCTTCGGGCGGCATGTGTACCCCCACCAGGTGCACACCGAGGGCATCGAAGGCCTCACCCTGGAGGACGCGGCCTACGCCGACAAGCTCGGCTGCAACATAAAGCTGCTCGCGCGCGCGCAAAAGCTGCCCGACGGCCGCGTCACCGCCATCGTGGCCCCCATGCTGGTCCCCCGTGGCGCCACGCTGCTGGCCTGCGTCAGCGACGTGTACAACGCCATCCTTATCCGCGGGGACGCTGTGGACGACGTGGTGTTCTACGGCCGGGGCGCGGGGCAGTTCCCCACGGCCAGCGCCGTTGTGGCCGATATTATCGACTGCGCCAAGCACCTGGACCGCCGCCGCTTCTTCGATTGGGAGCAGGGCGAGCCCTCCTACGTCGCCCCCGCGTCGGAGAATATCGCTAAGTTTTATGTCCGCGCAGCCTGCGGCGACGTTTTACGCGCGCAGAAAGCGGTAGCCAGGGCCTTTCCTGGCGCGGCGTTTCTGGAGATCGAGGGGGCCAGGCCGCAGGAGCTTGCGTTTGTCACCATGCCGGCGCAGGACGGCCATGCGCGGGAGACGCTGGCCGGGCTGCCGGGCATCGAGGCAAAGGCGGTGCTGCGGGTGGCGGAGTTTTGAGGGGGCATCGCGGAGCGACAATCTTACAATAGATTACCCCACCCAAAGGAGGCCTTACATGTTTCACCACCAACCCTCGACCGCCGGGGCTGTACCTCACCCCGGTCCTTAATCTAGATAATTCATTGGAGGTAATATACATGTCCCTTATCGTGCAAAAATTCGGCGGCACATCCGTGGCGGACGCGGATTGCCTGCGAAACGTGGCGCGCGTCATCGCGGATACCTACCGCGCGGGCAACGACGTAGTCGTGGTGGTATCCGCCCAGGGCGATACCACCGACGACCTGATCGCCAAGGCGAAGGAGATCACCCCGGCCCCGCAAAAGCGCGAGCTCGACGTACTGCTTTCCGCCGGCGAGCAGATGTCCAGCGCCCTGCTGGCCATGGCCGTGCAGGCGCTGGGCTGCCCGGCAGTGTCGCTGCTGGGTTGGCAGGCGGGCTTCCAGACCAGCTCGGCCTACGGCAGCGCCCGCATCAAGAACATCCGCACCGAGCGGGTACAGGTGGAGCTCGGCCGCAAGAACATCGTGATTGTGGCGGGCTTCCAGGGCGTGTGCAAATACGACGACGTCACCACCTTTGGCCGGGGCGGCAGCGACACCACCGCCGTGGCCCTGGCCGCCGCCCTGCACGCCGACCGCTGCCAGTTCTACAAGGACGTGGAGGGCGTCTACACCTGCGACCCGCGCAAGGTGAAGGGCGCGCAGAAGCTCGAGGAGATCACCTACGACGAAATGCTGGAGCTTGCTACCCTGGGCGCGCAGGTGCTCAACAACCGCGCGGTGGAAATGGCGAAAAAATACAATGTGGAGCTCGAAGTGCTGTCCAGCTACACCCAAAATCCCGGAACAATCGTCAAGGAGGTAACTACCATGGAAAAAATGCTCGTGCGCGGGGTGACAAAGGACACCGATACCGCCCGCATCTCCGTCGTGGGGGTCAGCGATATCCCCGGCGTGGCCTTCAAGATCTTCAGCAAGCTGGCCGCCAAGGACATCAACGTGGACATCATCCTGCAATCCGTGGGGCGCGACAACACGAAGGACATCTCCTTCACCGTCAGCCAGGCCAACGCTGGCCAGGCGGTGGAGATCCTCAAGGCCCTGGACATCACCGCCGGCCTGCCCCTGGTGTGCGACACGGAGGTGGCTAAGATCTCGGTGGTGGGCGCCGGCATGGAAACCCACCCCGGCACGGCCTCGAAGATGTTCGAGGCGCTCTACGGCGCGGACATCAACATCCAAATGATCTCCACCAGCGAGATCAAGATCTCCGTGCTTATCGAGCGGGCGCATGCCGACAGGGCCGTGGCCGCGGTGCACAGGGCCTTCTTCCCCGAAGATTAAATAAAAAAGAACCGCCCCGGCGTGCCGCATTAGGCAACCGGGGCGGTATGGGTTGCTGCCTCGTGTCCTTAGAGGGGGGCGGCCCTCGGCCGATTGTCTCCTACAAGGACTTGAGGGCGTCACCGATCGCAGTGACAGAGATAACTACATCCTGCATGGCTGCGCCCCCTTTCTTGTGGATTTACGGCTCTTCCGCGGTAAGGCCTTGCCGTAGGATAACATTATAGCATGTTTGAAACGCGAATTTCAATAGCATTTACAACAATATGAAGATTTTTTTACGAATTGCGAGGAGGTTTTCCCATGCTGGAAGGTTTTATCGCCCGCGTTCTTTCCATTGTCGTGGCCCCGCTGTGCCTGCTGACCGCCTTCATCACCGAAAAAACCACCGCCCCGCCCGGCAACCAGGCCCCGGTGGTGTCCTGCGAAAACTTCGGCCTGTTCGAGGCCATCCCGCGCTACCAGGGCGTGACCACCGACGGCGAAAGCTGGTACACCAGTTGGAACTTCGGCCTGCAGAAGACCGACCTGAAGCACAGGGTTATCGCCAGCCGTTTCATCGCCATCCCCCTGCGCTTCCTGCTGGCGGGCAGCAACCATATTGGCGGTATCAGTGTGTATGATGGCAAGCTCTACTGCCCGCTGGAGGACGGCTCCGATTACCTGAAGCCGTATATCCTGATCTACGACGCCGAAACCCTGAAATACACCGGCCAGTACTACCTGCTGCCGCAGGAGCTCCATGTGGACGGCGTGCCCTGGGTGGCCGTGGACGGCCCGCGGGGCGTGGCTTACACCGCCGAATGGAGCAAGGCGCCGGTGCTAAACGTGTTTTCGCTGGAGGATTTTGCATTGGTGGACACCGTGCCGCTGAGCGTGCCGCTGGACCGCATACAGGGCGGGGAGGTCTATGACGGCGTGCTCTATTGCGCGGCGGACACCAAAGACAGCCACACCATCTGGGCCCTGGACCCCGAAACGGGCGAGGTCACCAAAGTGCTCGACCGCAACCTGGACAACGCCGTGGAGGCCGAAGGCATGACGGTATGGCCCATGCCGGATGGCTCGTTCTTCCACTGCCTGGAAACGGGGAAATCCAGGGTGAATGTGATGTTCAGGCATTACGCGAGGCCGTGATCACGGCCTGTTCCTCACCACATCCCCCGGCTGGGCCCCGCCGCGCGCGGCGAACAGCTGGTCCACCGTAACGAAGGTGTATCCCTGCGCCAACAGCGCGGGGATAATTCTTTTCGCCGCCTCGAGGCTTTCGGGGTATACGTCGTGCAGGAGCACGATGTCGCCGTCCTTCACGCGTTCCAGCACATGCCGGAAGGTCCTGTCCGCGTCGCGGGTTGACCAGTCCTTCGGGTCCACCGACCAGAGCAGCAGCGGGGTGTTCACGGCGTTTTGCAGGGCGGCGTTCTGCTCGCCGAAGGGGGGCCGCATGACGGTGGGGCGTTTGCCCGTAAGCTCCTCGATCAGCGCGGCGTTGCGCTCGATTTCGCTCTGCCGCCGTTCCGCCGAAAGCGTAGTCAGGTTCTTGTGGCCGTAGGTGTGGCTGCCGATCTGGTGGCCCTCGGCCGCGGCGCGGCGCAGGATGTCGGGGGTGTTCACCACGTTGCAGCCCAGCACGAAGAACGTCACATGCACGCCCTGCCCCTGCAGGAAATCCAGCAGCAGCGGGGTGATCTCGGGGTGCGGGCCGTCGTCAAAGGTGAGGGCGACCAGCTTGCCGGTCTGCGGGCCGCTGTTTTCCGTGGGCGGGGGCTGCGTGGGCGGGTCTGTGCTCTGGGGCTCGCTGACGCCGCCGCGCTTCGGCGCGAGGATGCGCCGGGAAAGCAAATGCCGCAGCGGGCCCAGCGGGACGTCAAACCTGTCCACGGCATTGGCCCCGGAACCAATCTGCATGGGCGGGAAATGGAGCCGCAGGGTATCGCCGTCCAGGGCGAAGTAGGTGAAGTTTTCGGCGCCAGGCGCCGTGCCCTTGCGCAGGATGGAGGTTTCCAGCTCGGAGGCCTGGTAGACGGCAAGGTCCCGCAGGCCGTCGAAGGCCAGGCGCGAAAGGGTCTGCAAATACTCGTCCGTCTCGCTTTTGCGGAACAGCGACGCCAGGTCATATTGCTCCCCGGTGGCCAGGTCGAAGGTCATGGCGTCGATGCTGTCGCGCCCGCGCGCGTCGCTGGCATAGCGGGTGTAGCTGCGGAAGAGGAAACTGACAATGTCGTCGTCAAAGCGGGTGACCTTCAGGCTTACGGTCAGCTCGTCCTTGCCCCGGGCGCCCGGCTGCGCGCCCCGCTGGAACTGCGCGATTTTTTCGTCCACGAAAGCTTGCACCGCCTGATTGACCTGCGCATTTTCCGTGTGGGGGTAGTACACCGTTATGTAGGCGGAATCCCAGTCCGACACGGTTTCGATGTCGATACCCTCCAGGGCCGCGTCCGGCGGTGGGGGCTCCGGGGGCGGCGGGGGGTCCCGCCGTGTGTACGCCAGGGCGAGGGCCAGCGCCGCCAACGCAACACAAACCGCGAGAATTTCGAGCAAAAGCTTCTTTCCCCGCAGCTTTGATTGGTTTATAGCCTTGTTATTGCGCGCATTGCGCATGTCCTATTACCTCTCTCGTCAAACCCCGTCATTATATATTATAATATATGGCGGAACGGGGCTTGTCAAGAGGATAAATTGCAAATATCCACAGTTTTTTGTTGTAACACGAAAATAGTTATGGCTTTAAATTGCCGCCGCAGCCTCCTTCAGCACACCCAGGCCCTGTTCCAGCAGATTCCATGGGATATTCAGCGCGGGCAGCAGGCGCACCTTCTCTTTCGCCGTGAGCAGGGCAACGCCCCGGGCCAGGCATTCCGCCACGATGTCCTTGGCAGGGCGCACGGTTTCGATACCCAGCATGAGCCCCATGCCGGTGACCCCCAATACGCCGGGCGCGCCCTCCAGCGATTGGCGGATGAATTCTCCTTTGGCGCGCACGTCGGCCAGCAGGGTTTCGTCCAGGCGGCCCAGCACGTGCAGCGCCCCCGAGCAGCAGGCCGGGTTGCCGCCGAAGGTGGAACCGTGGCTCCCGGCCGTGAGCGTTTCCGCCGTGCGTTCACCGAAGAGCGTGGCCCCCAGCGGCAGCCCGCCCGCCAGCCCCTTGGCCGTGCTGACCATGTCCGGCGCAAGGCCGACCTGCTCAAAAGCGAACAGCGTGCCCGTGCGGCCGTTGCCGGTCTGGACCTCGTCGATGAGCAGCAGCAAATCCTGTTTTTTCACAAGCGCGGCCAGCGCCTGGACATAACTCGGCTCCAGCACGTTCACGCCGCCCTCGCCCTGCACAAGCTCGATCATGACAGCGCAGCAGGTATCGTCCAGTTTGGCCCGCATGTCCTCGATGTCGTTGGGCCTGGCGTAACGGAAGCCAACCGGCAGGGGCGCGAAACCCGCGTGCAGGGCAGGCTGGCCCGTGGCGGCCAGTGTCGCGTAGGTGCGCCCATGGAAGCTGCCCTCCAAAGTGACGATGGCGGGCCGCTGGCCCTCGCCCCAGCGGTCATTGCTCCACTTACGCGCGGCCTTAAGCATGCACTCGTTGGCCTCCGCGCCGGAGTTGGAAAAGAAGGCTCTTTGCATCCCCGCGCGCTGGCAGAGCGCCTCCGCCAGCGCCGCCTGCGGCTGTGTGTAGTAGAGGTTCGAGGTGTGGGCCAGGGTGTGCAGCTGGGCGGATACCGCGTCGGCCCAGGCGCTGTCGGCCAGCCCCAGGGTGTTCACGGCGATGCCGCTGCCCAGGTCGACGTACTCCTTGCCCGCGTCGTCCCACAGTAATGAACCCTCTCCGCGCGTAAATGTCACCGGAAAGCGCGCGTAGGTGTTGGCGACGTATTGCTCAGTGGTCTGTTGGGTGCTCATGAGTTTACCCCCGTATCCAGATTTCGATAAAGCATTTCATCCCTGCGAACAGAGCCCATGGCATCCCAGAAGGCGTTGCCGGGTTCGTTGCCGCGGTACGTGAAGAAGGAGCACTTGGCGATGCCCTCTTTGCGCATGGCAGCCAGGCAGGCGTCCACCAGCGCCCGGCCAACGCCCTTGCCCTGGTGCCCTTGCGCTACAGCCAGGTGGTTGATATACCCCCGGCGGCCGTCGTTGCCGCAGAGGATGGCGCCGGCGAGCGCCCCGCCCTCTTCAGCCACGAAGCAGCTGGCCGGGTTGCGCCGCAGGAAATACGCTATGCCCTCATAGGAGTCCTCGCCCTCGTGCAGGCCAATGCCCGGCAGGGAGGCCCACAGGGCATAGACGGCGGAATAGTCGTCTATAGCCATGATGCGAATTGTCATAAAATCACCCCGTAAACATGGTCCCGATGCCCGCGTCGGTGAGCACCTCCATGAGGATCGAGTGCTCCACGCGGCCGTCAAGGATGAATACACGCCGCACGCCGCCCCGCAGCGCCTGCACGCAGCACGCCACCTTGGGGATCATCCCGCCGGAAATCACGCCCTCGGCTTCTAAGGCGGGCACCTCGTCCAGGCGCACGCGGCGGATCAGGGAAGTCTCGTCGCGCACGTCCCGCAGCAGGCCGGGGATGTCGGACATGGAAATCAGGCTTTCGGCCCCCAGCGCGGCGGCGATGCCCGCGGCGGCGGTATCCGCGTTGATATTGTAGACATTGCCCTCCTTATCGCAGCCCATGGTGGATACGATAGGGATGTAGCCATTTTCCAGCACGGCCTGTATGGGCAGCGGGTCCACCGAGACGATCTCACCCACGTAGCCCAGCCGGGGGTCCAGCTGCCGCGCGAGGATCATG
>Ga0123353_10016187_pt1 | contig 10886 bp, 12 predicted proteins | sample TergutLab28metaG_3_FD_92763 | JGI IMG/M metagenome (GOLD analysis project Ga0123353, IMG submission 92763) | Labiotermes labralis P3 segment gut microbial communities from Petit-Saut dam, French Guiana - Lab288 P3 | ecosystem: Host-associated > Arthropoda: Insects > Digestive system > Gut ... | reverse complement strand
TATGCTTATTGCCCCGGCTTGTTTATTATTGAAACGTAAATTCTTTGGGTTGAGGAAAATTTAAGGTAACACATAATGATAGACACGCATTTACATTCGGTACTTTCGGGCGATTCGAACGAAGTGCCGGAGAATATTTATAAGGCGGCGAGGGGGCTGGAATTCTTTTCCGTAACCGACCACGTCAATATTTTTTATTTTGACCCCAAAGGGTACGGCGTGCAGGACTTCGAGGAATATTTCCGCATATATAATGGCTTGCGGGATAAGTATTCCGCGCCATCGGCCATCGGCATAGAGCTCGGCTATACCGATATTGCCTGCGCAGAAAACGAAAAGCTCGCGGCTAAATACCCCTTTGAAATCTTAGTCAACAGCGTACACGAGGTTGAGGGGCGCGACTGCTATTTTCCGGAATACTTTGCAGGGAAAACCCGCGATTACGCTTACTCCGAGTATTTTAAGGTAGTGGACAAGAGCCTTGACGTAAAATATGATTTTTCGGCGTTAGGGCATTTGGCGTATTTAGAACGCAACGCGCCCTACCCCGACCGCGCCGTCAAATATTCCCGCTACGAGGATATTTTGGACAGTATTTTAACTAAGTTGATTCGCATTAATTCGTGTCTGGAAATCAATACCTCGTCCGCAAACGCAACGACGCCCTTTTTGCCTAACGCCGGAATACTCGCACGGTATTATTCTTTGGGCGGCCGCCTTGTGTGCTACGGCTCGGACGCGCACTCCGCCAAAAACATAGGCGAAAAATACGATGTAGCGGTTTCTGCCGCCCGCGCCGCCGGGTTTACAAGCTGGTCTGTTAAGTTATTGCGCCCTGCCGCGGGTTTTAAGAAAGGCATAGCGGAGTTCGGGTTCTGATTTAAAAATTCCCCTCTATCTTAGAAATTAATTGCTTTTGTTTGCCTTGTTGCGCGAATATCTTTTGGCAATAGTCATAATTTCGTCAACTTCGTCGGAGTCCAGGCGATTAAGTTCTTTTATTAACGCTTTATACTGTATCGGGTATTGCTCTTCGCGATTAAAAAACTCCGCGACGGAAATTTCAAAATGATTGCAAAAGTTAATTAATCCTTCTATGCTCGGCATTTTATGCCCATTTTCAATTTGGTTTATGTATTGGGAGCTTTGCCCTAATTCTAAACTCAGTTGACGCGCAGAAATGTTCTTGGCGGCGCGGATGTTATAAAAACGCCTGCTGATAAATTCTTTTTCCATATTCATAGTATCCCGTATTCATAAATTTATTTTTAATATTTATAGCGTTAATTGCTTGACACGAATACTAATTGATATAAGGTTTGAACTGAAGCGACGCTGAATCTGCGCCAACGGCTCAAACCTATCAAAAGAAAGGAGAATAAAAATGTCAGAACAAACAAGGGCAAAAAAGAGTGTTTTCAAAAAATGGTGGTTTTGGGCAATCATCATTGTCGTCGTCGTCGTTATCATTGCGGTAAGCAGCAGTATGGCTGGCGGCGAAAGCGGGGGCGGCAAAACGCCGGCAAAGAATTACATTAATGATACTGTCACGGCGGGAAAAATATCCGCAAAGGTGACGCAAGTCGAAGACACCAAGCAAATCGGAACGGCGTTTTTAGGCTCGACAACAGAGGATAACTTTATACTTATTTACATAACTATTACACATACTGGCAGCAGCGAAGTATCGCTTACGTCGTCGAGCTTTGAGCTTTACAAAGGTACGGCAAAGTATAGTACGCATACTGCAGGCCTTTATCTTGAAAACGGCTTTTGGGTTTTGTTAGAGATAGGCGCGGGATTAACTAAGAGTACCATAGTAGTATTTGAAACGCCAAGCGAGCATACTGCCGACGAATACGAATTAAAAATCAGCCAATCAATTTATTCGGCAAGGGTTGTACTAAAAATAAGCAGTAATTTCACTTGATACGCATAACGAATTTAGTTGGATAAAATCTCGCAAAAGCATAGCTTTTGCGAGATTTTATCCATGTTCTAACGCCTTATCCAGCAAAAAACTGTACGCGCCCTTTTCGGAGATGATTATGTGGTCGACAAGCTCTGTGCCGAGTTGGGACAGGGTTTGCGCGAGCGTCGTCGTGACCTCTTTGTCTGCGGCGGACGGCAGGTAATTGCCCGAGGGATGATTGTGCGCAAGCAGAAGCTTTGCGGCGTTTGTCCGCACCGCCTCGTCTATTATCGGGCGCAGCTCGAATTTAACCCCCATAAACCCGCCTACCGCGAGCGTTTTGGTATGTATAACCTTATTTGCCGCCGACATCAGCGCCAAAAAGCATTGCTCGCGTGGAAGGCCGTAAAGGTGTTTCCGCAAGAATTTTTCCGCGTCCCCGAAAGTATTAATAACCTCGCCGCCCTCGGTTTTCCTAAATTGCATTCGGTCAAAAAACAGCTTCATCGCCGCGATATGCAGCGCGGCGTTTTTGGTAACGCCGAGCACCTTTTCGAGGTCCCGGTAGTCGGCGGAAAGTATATTTTCTAACGAGCCGAAGCCGTTTAGGAGCGCGTGGGCGGTCTCGTTGGTGTCCTTGCGGGGCGTATCCTTGAATAATAACAGCTCCAAAATTTCGTGGTCGGGCATCGAGAAGCCGCTGTCGGCCATTTTTTGGCGCAGCCTGTCGCGGTGGCCGTCGTGGATACCTGAATTTTTTGGCATTAATTAATTTTCCTTTTGTAAAAATTTATGTTATAATGATAACAGAACTTTTTCCAAAAGTCAATGCGCAATGCTCAATTAAGGCTAAAGCAGCTAATACCAATACTTAATCTGTCGGTACTAACAGATTAAGTTAATATTCCTAGGTGCAAATCCGACATTGCGCATTGAGAATTAAAAAAGGAGAGAAAAATGAACAAAGAATTTATAAACACCCTTACCGAGTTAATGAACATCGAAAGCGTTCAAGGAGAACCTTTGCCGGACGCGCCTTTCGGAGAATGGCCTAGGCGCGCGCTCGACTTTATGCTAAGCCTCGGCAAAAAGCTGGGCTTCCGGACATACGACGTTGACGGCTATGCGGGCGAGATTGAATTCGGCGGGGGCGAGGAAACAGTGGGGGTTTTGGCGCATTTGGATATAATACCCACGGGCGGCGGCTGGACAAAAAAGCACGGTGAGATTGCAGATGGCAAACTTTACGGCAGGGGGGTAGTCGACGACAAGGGCCCCGCGCTCGTATGTCTTTACGCTATGAAGGAGCTTATGGATTCTAATGAGCCTCTCAAGCGCAAGGTGCGCCTAATTTTGGGCTGCAACGAGGAAAGCGGAAATAAGTGCATGGACTATTATGTCGAAAACCGTCCGCTGCCCGATATTAGCTTTTCGCCCGACGCCGAGTTCCCCGTGATAACCTACGAAAAGGAAATCAACTGGTTTACGCTTACAGTTCCCGCCACGGAATTAAAAGGTGTCAAAAAAATTCGTGCGGGTGCCCGCCCCAACGTGGTCGCGGCACACGCGGAAGTAACTTTTATGGACGGCACGGTTAAAACTTTCGAGGGGCGCGCGGCGCACGCGATGGAGCCGCACAAGGGCGACAACGCGATATTTAAGCTGCTTAATTACCTTGCGGAAACAGGCGTTACAAGCGCGGGCATTACCGCCGCCGCTAAGTACTTCGCCGCGCCCGATTACCTCAAAAGGCTGGGTATTGAGAGGACGGACGCAGATTCCGGCCCTCAATCGTTTAATCTCGGCAAGCTGGAATATGACGAAGGAGGCCCGCTTGTGTTTACGCTGGACTCCCGCAACCCCTCAGGCCAGACGGGCGCGGAGGTTATCCAGAAAGTAGTTTCCGTTATGCCGGAAGGCTCAAAAGCAGAGGTTTTTTACCGCGAGAACGCCCTGCAAGCAGACGAAAACGGCTTTTTGGTCAAAACCCTAAAAAGCATATACGAAAAAAACACGGGTAACAAGGCTTACGGAATCATAATCGGCGGCGGCACTTACGCGCGTAAAATCCCTAACTGCGTGGGGTACGGCCCGCTGTATGACGGGCAGGCGTGCGGAGTTCACGACGCCGACGAGTTTTTACCGCTTGAGCAACTAGACTTAATCTATAAGATATACAAAGAAGCGATTTATGAACTCGCTAAATAGAAAGTCAATGCATCGCCGCAGACGGGCTACGCTCGGCCTCACCTCTCTGAGGCTTGCTAGCGCAAACCTAGCAAGCCTTACGGCGTGTCGGCTCGGCGTGTCGGCTCGGTCGTGTACGTTATAGTACACTCCCTTCGCCGCCTTCACGACTGTTGCCCGTCTGCGGCGCGCCTAGACTTTCTAAAAATTGCGTTTAGGCGAAAGCTGAACAATGGAGGCTTTTTATAATGGTAGTCAGAACACGCTTTGCTCCCAGCCCTACGGGCTATATGCATATCGGCAACCTGCGCACCGCGCTGTACGCGTATTTGTTCGCCCGTAAAAATATGGGCAAGTTTGTATTGCGTATAGAGGACACCGACCTCGAACGTTATGTCGACGGCGCGGTGGATATAATTTACCGCACGCTAAAAGAAGCGGGAATGAATTACGACGAAGGCCCTGTTATAGGCGGCGTAAACCCGCCCTATATCCAATCGGAGCGGAAAGAAATATATTTGCAGTACGCTCACAAGCTCGTGGAATTGGGCGGCGCATATTACTGCTTTTGTACCAAGGAACGGCTTGACGCGCTGCGCCAAGAGCTTGGCGACGCCAACAAGTACGACAAGCATTGCCTGCGCCTGCCGCCCGCCGAAGCTAAAAAGCGTATCGCGGACGGCGAGCCTTACGTTATACGCCAGAATATTCCCTTAACGGGGGTTTCTAGTTACACCGATTTGGTTTACGGCGACATTTCGGTTGACTGTAAAGACCTTGAGGATAACGTGCTGATTAAATCCGACGGTATGCCGACTTACAATTTTGCCAACGTGGTTGACGACCATCTCATGGAAATTACGCACGTCATCCGAGGAATTGAATACCTTTCGTCAACCCCGAAATACAACCTTATTTACCGCTCGTTCGGTTGGCAGGAGCCGCAGTATATGCACCTCCCGCCGATTATGCGCGACGCGCAGCACAAGCTGTCGAAGCGTGACGGCGACGCCTCGTACGAGGATTTTTGCGCGCGCGGGTACCTCAAAGACGCGATAATCAACTATATCGCGCTGCTCGGGTGGAGCCCTAAGGACAACCGCGAGAAGTTTTCGCTTAAAGAGCTTGAGGAGCTTTTTTCGGTCGAGGGGCTTACCCGCTCGGCTTCTATTTTCGACGAGAACAAGTTGCGCTGGCTTAACGCGCAGTACGTCCGCGAGCTGTCCGACACGGAATACCTCGCGGCGGCCGCGCCGTGGTTCGACAAGGCGGGACTAAAAGGTAAATACGATTACGCGGTTTTGGCGCGGCTGTTAAAAGGCCGCACGGAGGTTTTTTGCGATATTCCCGCGCTCACGGGCTTTTTGGACGTGTTCGACGGCTACGACTTAGAACTGTTTGTCAATCAAAAGCAAAAGACTGATAAGGAATTTGCCAAAAAAGTCTTGCCCGAAATACTTGCCGTCGCCCAAAAATGCGAATTTACTTCCGCCGCGCTGTTCGAGGAATACAAGGCGTTGTCCGAACGGCTCGGCTTAAAACCCGCCGCGCTGTTGTGGGTGATGCGGATAGCGATTACAGGCTCGCTTGTTACCCCCGGCGGCGCGACCGAAATCGCCGAGCTGTTGGGGAAGCAAAAGACGTCGGAGCGATTGGCAATATCTTTGGAGAGGTTAAATGCGTAATAAACTAACAGCAATCCTTCCAATTGTATTCAGTCTTATCCTTGCGGGTTGTACGCCCGCAAGCGGCGGCGGGAGCCGAGAGATTCATCACGTCGAGGGCGGGCAAATCCTCCTTACCCTCTACGCTTTTGACGCGAACGAAGAAAGCATATTCGGCGTCCCGAATATGGGGCATTCCTTTATCGCGGTCAAAAACAATACCGACGAGCCGCTCAAAGTCGTCAATTTCCCGCTTGAGCCCGGCGAGGAGGTGACGGTGGGTACATACGGCCATTCGGCGCGTTTCGGGATTTGGTACAACCTTGAAGCGTGTTACCTTACCCCCGAACCTCAGCGTTATTATAGGGGGATAGGCTCGATAAGCCGCGAGATTTGCGCGGCGGATTTGGACGCAATCAACAAATACCTCTCCGACAAGGATTTTTGGTCATTCGGCTACAACTGCTCGGCTTTCGCGCTGGGGGCTTGGAATACCGTTGCGGGCGAGTTTGACGCGATAGAAATCAAAGGCACGCTAACCCCCGCCAAAGTATTTGAAGAATTGCAAAAATTCACGGGTTTCGAGCTTAACCGCAAAGCCGCAAACACAAACTCGGCGTATTTATATATAGACGACGAAATGCAGGAGTGGGCATTCAATGGATAAGGAAACAACGTGCAATGCGCAACAGAAAATACATAATAAAGAAATGAAAGAAAAATACAAGCAGGTATTCAGCCTCGTCAAAGAAGCTATTGACGAGTGGGACCCTTACGGTTTAATCGAAGGAGGCGCGCCGGACGGCGAGTTCAACAATGAAGTTGAGCAAATTGTCCCTTTTGTTATCAAAAGTAATAATGCAGACGAATTGGCAAAAAACACAAAACGCATTTTCGATACTATGTTTGAGCCTGTTTTCAAAATAGAAGACTGCAAAAAGGTAGCAAAAAAAATTATTAAGCGGGTAAGGCGCAAACCTGCGGAAAATCCAAGAAAAAAGCTGAAAGTTATTTCGATAATATTAATCGCGGCCTACACGTTAATTAACACTTATTTTGTTTACGCGCTTGCCATAAATATGGTTAAGTGGTTGCAGCAGCCCGCGTTGACTAACGCCATAACGGGCGCACGGTCGCGGCCTATGGGGTTTTTTATAGAGTTTTGGCTCTTTTTCGGCGCGGCGCTCGCGGTTAATTTGGTGATAGTATTATTATATATATTTATCCGCAAAGCAATAAGGAAAAAGACAATTAATTCCCCTCAACGGAGGGGTGGCGACGTAGCCGACGGGGTGGTTTTCTCGCAAGAGTGTGGAGTTTGGGGTGCGTATAGTGGAGTTGAGGATTATCTTTGCGAGGAGCGAAGTGACGAGGCAAGCTGAACCGCTGAAAAAGTTCCCCTTTAAAATCTTAGAGGGGTGCCGCACGAGTCTTATGGCGAGGGCGACGGGGTGTTTTAATATGACCAAAGCCGAAAAGAAAAAATTCTCTAAAATCAAAGCGTTTTTGCTGGATATGGACGGCACGCTTTATATCGGCGGAAAAATGCTCCCCGGCGCAGACAAGGCCGTCGAGAGTATCCGCGTGCGCGGCGGCAGGATTTGCTTTTTGACCAACAATTCCTCGCGCTCCCAACGGGATTACGCCCTTAAGCTGAACGGGCTGGGGATTATGGCTTCCCGCGACGAGGTTTTAACGTCCCAAGCCGCCACTATGGCGTACCTCAAAAAAAACTACCCCGGCAAAAGCCTTTTTGTTTTGGGCACGCCGTCCCTAAAAGAGGAATTTGTCCAAAACGGCTTTTTTGTGGCGGGCGGAAACGCGGATATCGCCATACTCGGTTACGACACCACGCTCGATTACGCTACCTTAGCGGAATTTTGCCTCAAAATCCGCGAGGGCGCGCCGTATATCGCCACCCACGCCGACCTTAACTGCCCCTCCCCACGCGGAATGCTGCCAGATGCAGGCTCAATGATAGAGCTTATTTCGGCGTCAGCCGCCCGCCGCCCCGACATTATTTGCGGCAAACCCTTCCGCCCTATGACCGACGCGATTTTTTCTAAATTCTCCCTTCCGCCGCTTCGTGGCAATCAGGCGTGTTTGGCGCAGTCTATCGCTATGATAGGCGACAGAATGACGACCGATATGGCCTTTGCCAAAGCCAATGGCTTTTTGAGCGTCCTCGTCCTCACCGGCGAAACCACGCGGGAAATGCTGGACGAGGGAATAACAAGCGGCCGCTTCGCCCCGCCGGATATTGTGTTAGAGAGCATAGGGGAATTGTGCTAAAAATTGTTGACAGGTTAAAATCAAGCTGCTACAATTATTATATATTTTTTACAGGAGAGGAAGATGAAAAAATTGATAAGTTTTGCCGTAGCCGCAATGCTTCTTTGCTACTGTTTGGGGTTTGTCGGGTGCAAACCGGAACCCCCCGATACTTCGGCAGTCGCGGGCACTTATTACCAGCACGAAGGTAATACATTAGAGGGCGCGCAGATAACGGGCAAATGGATTAAGCTGCAAGCGGACGGAGTTTGGACTACCGTCGAAGACACCCGAAACTCCGGCTCCGGCACTTTCATGCTGAAAGAAAACAATCAGATTTCGTTATACTACGGCAACGTAGAAGTTATGTACGGCACAATAGATAACGGAAAGCTGACCTTGCAGGTTTGGAATGTTGTGAATTGGATAGAAGCTGTTTTTTACAAAGAGTAATTACTTTTTGAGTTTATAGCCGCCTAGCAAAGTTTTTTGATAGTACGGTATAAAGCGGCCGTAGGAGTCGGAGTTCCAATCCTTAGCCCAAGTCGGCGGGATTTTGCCCTTGAATTCTATGTAGAGCTTGACGTTGGAGGATGCAAAAATTTTGGAACCTGCCTTTACCGCCGAGCCTAGCCGGAACTCGCCCAAAAACTTGCAGTTACTAAAAGCCCCGTCGCCCAACTCGTCAAGTGCGAGAGGGGAGCGACCGGAAGCGGCGGCGGTGATTTTTCGAACGGCGGTATATTCAAAGGCAAACGCGCCGATATCTTCTAGGTGCGCGGGCAGTCGGGCAGTTGAGAGGTTCTCGCATTTAGAGAAAGCGCGCGTGCCGATTACCGTAAGCGTATCGGGCAAAACAATACTTTCGAGGCTCTTGCAGCCCGCGAACGCGCTTTCGCCGATTACGTCAAGGAAGGCGGGCAGCTTGTCCAAGATAAGGACTTCGCAATTTTCAAACATTCGCGGCGATAGAACGAAAAGTTTTGAGGGCAAAATAACCGATTTAAGGCTTTTGCAGCCCGAAAAAGCCCCGCTTCCGATTCCCGTCACGGAATCTGGGATAATTACCGATTCAAGCGCGGCGCAACCGGCAAAAGCGTTATCGCCGAGCAGCTTAAGGCTTTCGGGCAACCGCACACTTTTTAGCGCGGAACAGCCCGCGAAAGCATTGTCGCCGATTTCAACCACTCCGTCCGAAACCACAACGTCCCGGATTTTATCCAGTCCAATATATTTCCCATCTTCTATCACTGTGTCGCCTGCGGGAGTTTCGAGAGTTGTCGGCATTATGAGCCGCGCATAAAAATGCTTATGGCTAAACGGCGCAGAGGAAATAAACTCCTCGCAGCACACGGTCATTTCGTATTTGCCGACGTTATTGCGGATAAAAAACGCATAGAGAAAGAGGCCATGGTCTAATTTCGGCGCGGTTATGTCCTTACGGTTCCCGTAATAAACTATCACGCGGTCGGATTCACGCGGTTTATAGTTGCGGCATTCGTAGCAATAATAATAAATCTCATTGTACTCATCGTCCTCGGTTTCCTTTTCCTCGTCATCCTCGTCCTCGCCGAGAGCGGGCTTAGGAGATGCGTCGGGGCAGGTCGCCGCAAAAAACTCCTCCGCGCCGTAAATTGAGAATTCCTCTTGGGAAAGTATGTCCTTTTCTTCCGAAGACGACGCGCAAGCCTCGGCTTTTGCAAAAAACTCCGACGCTTGTTCCAAATCGAACATATCTCGGCTTACCCGGTAAAACCCCAGCCACAGCATAGCCGAGCCTTGGGAGGCGGGCAGCGCGGCGTTAAGAAGCGCATGCGCCCCGATATAGTCCTTTTCGGCACGTAGGGCTTGGGATTCTTTCAACGCCTCTGCTATATCCGCGGCTTTGCCCTTAGGGCCGCCTGCGGCTTCGAGATGCTCCGCGGCAAAAAGCGCACGCGCCTTAGCGGTATTGAATTTTTTCTTACACGCGCAAATTTCGGACTTAGACTTTTTATCCACATCCGAAATTTTACCGCAAACGGAGCATTTAACTTTCAGCAGGCGCATGGCTTGTTCTCCCGATTAGAAAGTATTAAGTGTCATTGCGAGCCCTCGCAGAGGGCGCGGCAATCTGGTTTTTTCTTTTCTAGATTGCGTCGCCGCCCCTCGCCTCTCTGAGCTTTGCTGGCGCAAAGCTAGTAGACCTTGCGGTCTGTCGACTCGGTCAATCCTCGCGATGACAACACATTCTTATTCTTCTCCGTCATTGCGCGTTGTGCATTGAGCGTTGCGCGCCGCAAGAAGTTCCCTAATGTCCGCCAAAATCTGCTCGCTGGTTTCGGGCTTTGCGGCTTCCTCTTCGGCTTTTTTGCGTTCGGCGGCGCGGCGTTCGAATTCTTCTTCGATTTGAGGCCCGTTAAGCCCTTGCGCTTTCAACTCTTTAACCGCGGCCTTTCTTTCCTTATTGTTAAGGTTTTCCGCGCCCTGTTTAAGGGACATCATCAGCCTTAACGCAAGGAAAATAAAGAACGCGATTATCAAAAAGTCAATAACCGTCTGAATGAAGTTGCCGTACATCAGCGCGGTTTCGGCCGTACCCGCCGCCTCGTTAGCTTCTTTTATCACCCATTTCCAGTCCGCGACGGACTTGCCGCCGACTAAAAGGGTTATGAGCGGCATAACGATGTCGTTTACGAAGCTGGTGACGATTTTGCCGAAAGCCCCACCGATAATAACGGCGACGGCGAGGTCTACGATGTTCCCGCGGAAAACAAAATTTTTGAAATCCGCAAAGAAACCCTTGAAACGTTTTTTCTTAGCCATGGTAAAAATCTCCTCTTTATTTGTTTGTCCCTATTGCCCGGCGGGCT
>Ga0123353_10016186_pt1 | contig 10886 bp, 6 predicted proteins | sample TergutLab28metaG_3_FD_92763 | JGI IMG/M metagenome (GOLD analysis project Ga0123353, IMG submission 92763) | Labiotermes labralis P3 segment gut microbial communities from Petit-Saut dam, French Guiana - Lab288 P3 | ecosystem: Host-associated > Arthropoda: Insects > Digestive system > Gut ... | reverse complement strand
TCTGGAAAAGCGGGCGAGTATTACTCGCACCCGAAATTCCAGTTCTTATAGGCGTCGAATATCATTCGACGTATCCTAAAAAACATCCGCAATCGTTTTCAGCTAGCACAAGAGGTTAAATTATTGCTTAACGGGAATACAAATAGCATATCATAATGAATGAGGAGGAGTTGAGGCTTCATGATTTGCGGACAATGCAAGCAGCGGGAGGCCACCGCGCACATCCGCCGGGTGGTCAACGGCGTAGGAGAGGACCTGTATCTATGCAACCTATGCGCGCAGTCGGCGGGGCTGGGCCTTGGGCTTGCCGCGCCCGGATTTTTGGGGGAGCTGTTCAGCGGCATATTGGGCAGCAGCGCGGCGGCGCAGGCCCCGGCCAAGCGGTGCGATTTCTGCGGCAGCTCCATGCGGGAAATCATCAACAGCGGGCACGTGGGCTGCGCCAAATGCTACGAAACCTTTTACGACCAGCTGGAGCCCACCCTGCAGCGGGTGCACGGGGCGCATCAGCAGGACATGCTGCGGCACAACGGCAAAACCCCGGTTTCCGACCCGGCGGCGCGGGAGCGCAGGCAAAAAGAAACTACCCTGGCCCAGCTGCGCGAGCAAATCGCGGCGGCTGTGCGGGAGGAAAACTACGAGGCGGCGGCAAAGCTGCGGGATAAAATCCGGGAATTGGAGGAGGAATGACGTATGAACGAAGTGTATGAAAACCAGCGCGACATCGTATTAAGCACCCGCGTGCGCCTGGCCCGCAGCCTCGCGGAATACCCGTTCCCTTCCCGCCTGGACGCGGCCGCAAAGCGTAAAGTCTGCGAGACCATCCGCGGCGCCGCCCAGGGCTGGATGCCGGAGCTCCAATGGATCGACATGGGGAAATTATCGCAGGCAGAGGCGATATCGCTGGCGGAACGGCGGCTCATCAGCGCGGAATTCGCGGGGCAGGGCGAGGGCAGCGCCCTGCTGCTGAGCCCCGACGGACGCGTGAGCATCATGCTGTGCGAGGAAGATCATATTAGATTGCAGGTTTACGGCAAAGGGCTCGATTTGCAGGAGGCCTACGCCATCGCGGACCAGATTGACACGGCCCTGGGCGCAAAGCTTGGCTTCGCGTTCGACGAGCGCCTGGGTTACCTCACCCAATGCCCCACGAACCTGGGCACGGCCATGCGGGCCTCTGTCCTCATGCACCTGCCTGCCCTCGCGCGGCTTGGCCGGGTGGGCCGCCTGGGCGAGAGCATCTCGAAGCTGGGGCTGACCATCCGGGGGGCCTTCGGCGAGGGCAGCGAGGCCGAGGGCGCGCTGTTCCAGCTGAGCAACCAGGTGACCCTGGGCATCGACGAGCAGGCGGCCCTGGAAAACCTGCACGCCATCACCCTGCAAATCGCCGAGCAGGAGAGGCGCGCGCAGCTGGAGTTATTGAAGGATCCCGCGATGGAAAACAAGGTCTGGCGGGCGCTGGGGCTGCTGTTTTACGCCAGGCGCCTGGACAGCAAGGAGACGATGCAGCTGCTTTCCCTGGCGGCGCTCGGCGCCTGCGGCGGCGCGCTCGATGTCCCGCTTGGCGCCATCTATCAATTAATGACCGATACGTTGCCCGCCACGCTGAGCATATCGCAAAATTTAAATGACGCAAGCGACCGGGATGTTGTCCGGGCGGAGATGGTGCGGGAGAAATTAGGAGCACAACAGCAATGCTGAATGAAGTTTTTTTCGCTCCGCGATTGCACCCCCAGTCGCCGCGCCGCAGTTCTTCTATGAGCGAAGTTTGTTCGCGTCGACAGCCCCCGCGTACCCACCCCACAAAATCTGCGGATTTTGCGGGGGCCCCGGGGCGCAGGGGCCGCTCAAGCGGGTAGCCGTTGGGTCTTGCGATGACGCTATAAAGCCCCCTGCGGGTTCCCCGGGGTCCCGCGAAATCCGCAGATTTCGTGGGGTGGGCAAGGGGGGTGGCGCGAATGCGCCGGGGGGTGCATCGCGGAGCGATAAGTCTAAAGTCTAATATCTAATATCTAGCATATAGAACGGAGTGATTTCATGTCATCCTACAGATTCAAGGGCTTTACCGAAAAAGCCAACGAGGCCATGAATTTGGCCATACAATACGCCGAGGGGATGGGGCATACGTTCGTGGGCAGCGAGCACATCCTCATCGGCCTGCTGCGGCAGGGCGACGGCGTGGCCAGCGCCGTGCTGAACGCCCGCAAGGTCAGCGCCAAGCGCATCGAGGACGCCCTGCGCACGAATTACGCCGCCGGCACGCCCACGGTGCTTTCGGCCTCCGATTTCACGCCGAAAACCAAGCACGTGCTGGAGCAGGCGGTGGCCCTCGCGCGGTCCGGCGCGCCCGCAGGCGGTACCATCGCGGGCACGGAGCATCTGCTGCTGGCCCTGCTGCAGGAGCGGGGCAGCGCCGCCGTGAGCCTGCTCGGGCAGGAAAATGTCTCCATCCAGGAGCTCATCGGCGACATCCACCGGGCCATGAAGGGCGGCAAGCCCGAGGGCCGTGGCGACGCGGACCCGGCGACGGCGACCCCAACGCTGGACCAGTTCGGCAGGAACCTGACCCAACTGGCCCAGGACCAGCAGGTCGACCCCGTCATCGGCCGGGACACCGAGATCTCCCGCGTGATGCAGATCCTCTGCCGCCGCACGAAGAACAACCCCGTGCTCATCGGCGAGCCGGGCGTGGGCAAAACGGCCGTGGCGGAAGGCCTCGCGCTGCGCATCGCCTCCGGGGAGGTGCCGGAGCTGCTGCGCGGAAAACGCGTCTTCAATCTGGATTTGACCGGCATGGTCGCCGGAACAAAATACCGCGGCGATTTCGAGGAGCGCATCAAGAGCGCGATCGAGGAGGTGCGCAAGGCCAGGAACGTGATCCTGTTCATCGACGAGCTGCATACGATCATCGGGGCCGGGGCGGCGGAGGGGGCGACCGACGCCGCGAATATTCTGAAGCCCTCCCTCGCGCGGGGCGAAATGCAGCTCATTGGAGCAACGACGTTAGATGAGTATCGCAAGCACATCGAAAAGGACGCCGCCCTGGCCCGCCGCTTCCAGCCGGTGATGGTTGACGAGCCCACGGAAACCGAGACAGTTTCTATTTTAGAAGGCCTGCGGGACAAATACGAGGCGCACCACAAAATCCGCATCACGGACGAGGCGATCAACGCCAGCGTGAAGCTCAGCGCCCGGTATATCGGCGACCGCTTTTTGCCGGACAAAGCCATCGACCTGGTGGACGAGGCGGCCTCGCGCGTGCGCCTGCGGGCCTTCACGGCCCCCGCCGAAATCAAGGAGATCGAGGACCGCCTGAAGGACATCGAAAACGAAAAGAACGCAGCCGTGCAGGCGGAAGATTATGCGCGCGCCGCAAGCCTGCGGGACGAGGAGCGCCGGCTCAACGAGGAGCTGGAAGCCGGCCGCAGCGCCTGGCAGGAGGCCAGCGGCCAAAAGCACGACGAGGTCAGCGCAGAGGAAATCGCCCTGATCGTCTCCCAGTGGACGGGGATCCCCGCCACGCAGCTCACCCAGGAGGAAAGCGCCCGGCTGCTCCACATGGAAGAGGAGCTCCACGAGCGCATCGTCGGCCAGGACGAAGCCGTAAACGCCGTGTCCAAGGCGATCCGAAGAGGCCGGGCGGGATTGAAAGACCCCAAACGCCCAACAGGCTCTTTCCTGTTCCTTGGGCCTACCGGCGTCGGAAAAACAGAGCTCTCGAAAGCTTTGGCGGCCAGCTTGTTCGGCGACGAGCACGCCATGGTCCGCCTGGATATGTCGGAATATATGGAAAAGCACACGGTTTCGCGCATGGTGGGCTCGCCCCCCGGCTACGTGGGCTACGACGAGGGCGGGCAGCTCACCGAGCAGGTGCGCCGCAAGCCCTACTGCGTGATCCTCTTCGACGAAATCGAGAAGGCCCACCCGGACGTCTTCCACATCCTGCTGCAAATTCTGGAGGACGGCAGGCTCACCGACGCCCAGGGCCGCGTGGTGGATTTCAAAAACTGCGTGGTCATTATGACCTCGAACCTGGGCGCGAAGCTCATCACAAAGCAGACCGGCGGCATCGGCTTCGCCTCGGACGATTCCAGGCCCGGCATGCAGGACCAGCAGCGCATCAAGGACGCCGTGATGGGCGAGCTCAAGAAAGCCCTGCGGCCGGAATTCCTCAACCGCGTGGACGACATCATCGTATTCCACCAGCTGGACCAGGCGCAGATCGAGGAGATCGCCAGCCGCATGCTGGCGCAGGTGAGCCGCCGTTTGGAGGACCATGAAGTGGCGGTCACGTTCGATGGCAGCATCGCGGCGCGCATGGCGGCAGCCGGCTTCGACCCGATCTACGGCGCGCGCCCCCTGCGCCGGGCCATCCAGTCCCAGGTGGAGGACCTGCTCAGCGAGCTGTTTCTGGGCGGCACCCTCCAGCCCGGCAAGGCCTACCTGTGTACTGAGGAAGAAGACGAGATCGTCGTGCGGCCGGCGGAGGATTTGGTGGGCGCGTAAACGCGGCGCCTCAAAAAAATAAGCGGCGGCTGTCCGATGTGGGCAGCCGCCTTGGTTTGTTGCAAGTTATGTTCACCCGAAAAAGAAATTCAACCCTGAGAAAAGTGCCGCCGCTCCGGCGCTGTTCTTCGCCTGTTTTGCATAAAATGCACTGAGTTCCGCTAGCCTTTGGGTTTCCTCCGCATGTGCTTCCATGCGTAGCTTGTGCATGTGGTCTTCATACAGGACAGCGCATTCCTTCCAGCTGTCCGCAAGAAAATTTTGAATAAAATATGCCATTTGCTCCAGTGCGTATGTATAGCGATAAGCGGGAGGAACGGTGTTGAGTGCAAGTGATCGCTCGCACGCGGTTAGGGCAATGTCGACCTGTTTTACCTGTACAAGGACTTCAGCGCTATTGTCAACAATTTCCTTTGAGTACATTTCGCGTAATTGTTTCCATTTCTTTGAAGTCGATTCCATATACCATAACGGTCCAATAATTATGGCGAGGGATAAAAGCACGAGAGGCATTGAAAAGTTGATGGCCATGGTTAAGATAAGCGCTACGACACCCACGACCAAGCCCACAAGCGCCACAATAGGAGAAGTACGAAGTTTTTTTGCCTCTTCGGGGTAACGCTTTGCCAACTCTACATCCCGCCTCTTGATCTCCTCTTTGGTTTCTCTTGAGCTTAGAAGAATAACTCCATCTATCGGGTTATACTTACCAGCGTCCTGATCCCACGCTCTTGCTTTAACCTCATCCGCCATATCCCGGCAAGCTTCGTAATTTGTGAGTACACGTCCTGCTTCCGCGAATGTTCCCAGCAACGTTTGCCTGTCCATTTGGCTGACGTCCTCAGCCTGCGGCCGTTTCATCACCAGTACAGCAGCCTCATTAGCCGTGCCGCAACCGGTACAGTACTTGCCACTCAATTGTTTGCCGCAACTTGTACAGAATGCCATATGATTTCCCCTCTCTTTTCTTTTTGTTGCATCTAGTTTATCAGACATTATGTGACTTGTCAAGATGTTTCGCAACATTTTTTCCCTCGCGACCTTTTCTGCTGTAAAATGAACAGCAGGAGGTGAGTGGCATGACCTTTGGGCAAAAACTGCAACTAATTCTGGAGGAGCGAGAATTGAGCCAGAAGCAGTTGGCGATGGATTTGAATTTACACGACTCCACGGTGCGCAATTATGTGCGCGGCCTGCGGGAGCCTGACTTTGCTACGCTGAAATTGATTGCGGAACACTTGGAGGTGTCCATTGATTACCTGCTGTCGTTCAGCAAGCCCTTCGGCCAGATCACACAGGAGGAATTTGATTTTCTGCGCACCTTGCGCCAGCTCACCCCGGAGCAGCGGCAAATTTACCTGCGGCAGGGCAAGGCGTTTTTGAATGCGAAGGCGAAAAATTAGGACGCGCATGGCGGCCACGACAGCTTGTGCGTGTGATGTTTATTCACAAGACAAAATCGAACAAATAGCTTGACATATCGAATATATGTGTTATAATATACCAAACAAGAGTTCACCATCAATCAGTAAGAATTGATGTGCGATCATGCTTGTTTGGATTTTTTGACTGTGCCGCCTGCTTTTCCCGCGAGAATTGATGTCTTGCGAGAGCTGGGCCCCGGCATGCGGCACAGCCGTCTAACATTAGGTAAATCATATGGACATGATGGAAAAACTGGAGGTATTGACCACCGGCGCGAAGTTTGACGCCGCGTGCACCTCCTCGGGCGTGGACCGCGCGCCCACGGCGGGCGGGATCGGCAGCGCTTCCGCCTGCGGATGCTGCCACTCCTTTTCGGCGGACGGCCGCTGCATTTCGCTTCTGAAAGTACTCATGACAAACGTGTGCGTCTACGACTGCGCGTACTGCGTCAATCGCCGCAGCAACGACGTGCGCCGCGTCACCTTTGCGCCAGAGGAGCTCGCCGAGCTCACCATACAGTTTTACAGGCGCAACTATATTGAAGGGCTGTTTTTGTCCAGCGGGGTGCTGGGGAGCCCGGACTACACCATGGAGCGCATGGTGCGGGTGCTCGAGCTGCTGCGCCATACCTACCAGTTTCACGGCTACATCCACGTGAAGGTGATCCCCGGCGCGTCGCGGGAATTGATTTATCTTGCCAGCACACTTGCGGACCGGGTCAGCGTGAACATCGAATTTCCCAGTGAGCGCAGCCTGCGCCTTTACGCGCCGGACAAAACCAGGGAATCCATCCTGCGGCCCATGGGGGAAATCAAGCGGATGATCGACGATGGCAAGCGGATGGCGCTTTCTTCGTCAAAGTCACCAAAATTACTTGGCTCATCGCAGCAGCCTGCCCAAAATTTCGCGCTGACGCAGCTGCCGTCACAGCGCAGCGACTTGCGCCCCGCCGCAGGCGGCCAAGCCACGCAGATGATCATTGGCGCCAGCCCAGAAACCGATGTCACGATCCTGCGCCTGGCCGAGGGATTATACCATAAATATTCACTAAAACGGGTGTTTTACTCGGCATATATCCCGGTGATGGAACATTCGCTGCTGCCTGCCCTGGATACGAAGCCGCCGCTTTTGCGTGAACACAGGCTCTATCAGGCCGATTTTTTGCTCAGGCAATATCACTTTACGTCAAGCGAGATTTTGGATGACAACGAGCCGAATTTTAATCCCTACCTTGACCCCAAGTGCAACTGGGCGCTGCACCATCCGGAATTTTTCCCGGTGGACGTGCAGCGGGCCAGTCTTAACGACTTGCTGCGCGTGCCCGGCATCGGCCCCCGCAGCGCCAAGCGCATCGTGGCGGAGCGGCGGCACGGGAAGCTTGATTTCCCGGCGCTGGGGCGCATGGGCGTGGTGCTCAAGCGCGCGCAGTTTTTCATCCTGGCGGCGGACCACCCGCGCGGGCTGCGCCTGCCCGGCGAAACGGTGGCGCGCGCGCTGCTGGACCCGAAAATCTTCAGCTTCGGCATGGAGCAGCTGAGCCTCTTTACCCCGGAAGGCCTGCCAGGCGCGGCGGATGTCAAGAGCATCAGCCAGGCGGCGGAGGAAACGGCGCATCTGCTGGCGGAGAGGATCAAGGCGGCGTAGGGGAACGCGGAATGATCGCTGTTTATTTCGCTAACAGATCTGCGGAATTCACCCTGTAGGGGCGGCTTGTGAGCCGCCCGGGATTCAAATGAAAGTTTATTAGGGCGCGGGTGGCCCGCAGGCCACCCCTACAGGCAGCGCGTCGCAATGATCGCAAAAAACCACCGCCCCTTTCGGAGCGGCAGCTTGATTCGTTATGAGTTTCGGCCTATTCTACGTCGTACACCTTTTGCAGCTTCACCAGGAGCTCATACTTCTCCTTGGCCTGCTGGGCGGAGCGGTCGAACAGGGCGTCGGCCTTTTCCGGGAAGGCGCGGCGCAGGGAGCTGTAGCGCACCTCGCTTTCGATGAAGGCGCGGTAGCTTTCCGTGGGGGCCTTGCTGTCGAGCTGGAAGGGATTTAGATTTTGCTGCTTGCGCCTGGGATCGAAGCGGAACAGGTGCCAGTAGCCGGCCTTCACGGCTTTTTCTTCCTCGGCGACGCCGTTGGACAGCCCGCCCTTGACGCCGTGGTTGATGCACGGCGCGTATGCGATGATGACGCTGGGGCCCGGGTAGGCTTCCGCCTCGGCGAAGGCTTTCAGGCATTGGTTGTAATCCGCGCCCATAGCAACCTGCGCCACGTAAACATAGCCGTAGCTCATGCAGATCTGCGCGAGGTCCTTTTTCTTGACTTCCTTGCCCGCCGCCGCGAATTTTGCCACGGCGCCGGTGGGCGTGGCCTTGGAGGCCTGGCCGCCGGTATTGGAATACACCTCCGTATCGAACACCAGCAGGTTCACATCCTCGTTCTGGGCGATCACGTGATCGAGGCCGCCGAAGCCGATGTCGTAGGCCCAGCCGTCGCCGCCAAAGGCCCAAACGCTCTTCTTGACCATCACGTCCTTCTCGACCAGGGCCTGCTTATAGAGCGCGTCCCACTCGCAGCCGCAGGAGCCGCATTTATCCTGTGCCGTTTCAAGCAGGGGGATCAGCTTCTCCGCCGCAATCTTGGAAGCATCGGCGTTATTCTTGCCTGCGATCCACTCGGCGCTGGCAGCTTTGAGTTCAAGAACCCATGGGGGGCAATTATCGGCAGTCAAATCATCCGCCCCAGCAAACACGCTCAGAATGCTTGCCAGGCGCTCGCGGCGGGCATTGGTGCTCAGCAAAAAGCCGTAGGCATACTCGGCGTTGTCCTCAAAGAGGCTGTTGGCCCAGGCGGGGCCCTTGCCCTCCTTGTTCACGGTGTAGGGCGTGCTGGGCGCGCTGCCGCCCCAGATGCTCGAGCAGCCCGTGGCGTTGGCAATGTACATGCGCTCGCCGTAGAGCTGGGTGGCAAGCTTCGCGTAGGGGGTTTCGCGGCAGCCGGAGCAAGCGCCGCTGAACTCCAGCAGCGGGGTGCGGTATTGGCTGCCGATGACGGTGCTTGCCTTGAATTTATCCAGCACCTGCTGCTTCGCGGGCAGGCTTTCCAGGTACTCGAACACCGGCTGCTGGCCCAGCTGGGTGTGCAGCGGCTCCATCACAAGGGCCTTGTTGCCCTTCATGCCCGGGCAGACATTGGCGCACTGGCCGCAGCCCATGCAGTCCAGCACGGAAACGGCCATGGCGTATTGCAGGCCGGGCATGCCGGTGAACTGCTTGGATTTGACGCCGGCAGGAGCGGCGGCGAGCTCTTCTTCCGTCATGGCCGCCGGGCGCAAAATCGCGTGGGGGCAGATGAGGGCGCAGCGGTTGCACTGGATGCAGTTTTCGGGCTTCCAGACCGGCACGTCGATGGCGATGCCGCGCTTTTCGTGGGCGGACGTGCCCTGCGGGAAGGTACCGTCGGCGGTATCCGCGAAAATGGAGACCGGAAGGCTGTCGCCCCTTTGCGCGTTGACGGGATGGAGCACGTCCAATACGAATTTGCGCAGGTCCCCGCGGTCCGTGTCCACGTCGATTTCGATGATCGTATCTTCCGCGTTGGCCCACGCGGCTGGCACTTCGATCCTTTGGACGGCATGGAAGCCGGCGTCGATGCCGTCGTGGTTCATTTTTACGACGGCCTCGCCCTTCTTGCCGAAGGACTTCGTGGCGGCCGCTTTCATCAGATCAATGACCTGTTCCTCCGGGATAATGCCCGTCAGGTTGAAAAACGCCGCTTGCAGCGTGGTATTGGTACGGCGGCCGTCGCCAAAAATCTCTTCCGCAAGCTGAATGGCGTCGATTGTGTAGAGCTGAATGTCATTCCGCGCAAGATAACGCTTCATCGCGCCGGGCAGCACTTCGCTGAGCTCATTGATATCCCAGGCGCAGTTGAGCAAAAACGTCCCGCCGGGTTTTAGATCCTGCACCATGTCGTATTTGTCCACATAGGAGGGGTTGTGGCAGGCCACGAAATCCGCCTTGTTGATATAATAGGTGGACTTGATGGGCGTTTTGCCGAAGCGCAGATGCGAAATCGTGATGCCGCCGGTCTTCTTGCTGTCGTAGGCGAAGTAGCCCTGCACGTACATATCGGTGTTGTCGCCGATGATTTTGATGGCGTTCTGGTTCGCGCCCACGGTGCCGTCGCCGCCCAGGCCCCAAAACTTACAACTAAAGGTGCCCTCGGGGGAGGTGTCGGGGTTTTCATCCACGGGCAGGGAAAGGAAGGTCACATCGTCAACGATGCCAACCGTAAAGCCGTCTTTTGGCTCGGCCAGGGTCATGTTCTTGTAAACAGAAAGGACGCAGGCAGGGTTCGTATCTTTGGAGCCAAGGCCATAGCGCCCGCCGTAAACGGGGATGTCTTTCAATTTGCTGGAGCGAAGTGCCGCGCAAATATCGAGATACAGGGGCTCGCCCAGGGAACCTGGCTCCTTCGTGCGGTCCAGCACGGAAATGCTCTGGACAGTCGAGGGAATCGCCGCGATCAGGTGTTTCGCGCTGAACGGGCGATACAGGCGAACCTTGACCAGGCCGACTTTTTCCCCTCTTGCATTTAAGAAGTCAACGGTTTCTTCAATGGTGTCGCACACGGAGCCCATGGCGACGATCACCCGCTCGGCGTCCGGCGCGCCATAGTAATTGAAGAGCTGGTAATCCGTGCCGATGCGCTTGTTAATCTCATGGAGGTAGTCTTCCGTCACGCCCACGATGTCGTCATAATAGGGGTTGCAGGCCTCCCGCGCCTGGAAGAAGATGTCCGGGTTCTGGGCGGAGCCGCGCAGCACGGGGTGCTCGGGATTCAGCGCACGGCGGCGGAAGGCGTCCACGGCGTCGAGGTCCGTCATTTCCTTGAGCTCGTCGTAATCCCACACGTCGATCTTCTGAATTTCGTGGGAGGTGCGGAAGCCGTCGAAGAAG
>Ga0123353_10016185_pt1 | contig 10886 bp, 12 predicted proteins | sample TergutLab28metaG_3_FD_92763 | JGI IMG/M metagenome (GOLD analysis project Ga0123353, IMG submission 92763) | Labiotermes labralis P3 segment gut microbial communities from Petit-Saut dam, French Guiana - Lab288 P3 | ecosystem: Host-associated > Arthropoda: Insects > Digestive system > Gut ... | reverse complement strand
GTATACTCTCCGTTTTTTTTCTCTTCAAAATGCAGTTTGTTTCATAATTCTAACGTATTTGGTTCCTGTATTATTCACATTTTATATACAGGGTGTGCTAAAATTAAAAAAAATAATTCCGGCCCCAAAGGGTTAATACAGAAGTGGCGAAACAGTCGATCGCTGTCGCTTTTTGGTCTGTATCAAAATATATGTGCCGCTTCAGTACGATCACTACCTCTTCGTTTGACAGCATTTTTTTTGCATAAGTCTTCTCCCAAATGAAGATAATTAAATCAGGATACCGAAGCCCTTGACCGATGAACATTTAAGATACTGCCTTCACTTGTACCTAAGTAACTATGAACCCACTTTCAATAAGTTGTCACAAGATATGCAGTGTCATGCAGCAACTTCGCACTGTGAATGTTAATGAAAAACATCCTGTAATTACGGTAAATTGTTTTAGTTTAAAAATCATTTTTTAATAAATGCAACAATTGTTCGTTGTTATTGTGATATTTTACATTTCTTTGCCTACTTGGCGTAATATTAATCCATTATGTAGTTTGGTAGATGGCGAAAGATTTTATGTCTTTAGAGTAGATTATTGGGTCTAAAAGTCTGGCCACCTATAGTCTTGCGGTGGTGCAGTTGGTTGAAGCACTGCGCTACAAGCCGGAAAGTCGCGGATTCGGTTCACGATGGTGCCATTGACATAAGCCTTCCGGCCGCACGAGGACCCTGGATTCGACTCAGCCTCTAACAGAAATGAATGCCAGGAATATTTATTGGGGGTAAAGGCGGCCGGTGCGTAGAGCTTCATGTGCCGATTATCTATAGTTATAGCACCGAATACGTTGCCACGGGTTCTTGGATGTCTGAGTATGCCAAGTATGTGAGTAATGTTTGTACGTGCATGCTACATGTGAATATTTTTAAATCGGAGATGATAGTATGTTACAAAGGATGTTGAAACCAGTGGTTGTGACCTAATTTAGTGTGCTATCACATGTGGCTGGAAGGACTGGGGAGCACCGCGAAAGACTTGTCATGATAATTAGTGTCCCGCCTGGCGTGCGAACCGGGTACCGTCCGAATACAAGTCGATATCCGAATATTGCGTCTTTTAGTCGTCTGTGGGTCCTTCGGAATCTTGTGAGATTGTTAACAAATGGGTTATGGTTACAAAGACCACGTGCGATGACGCCACGAAACTTTAGAATCCTAATGAAGATTGTAGATAGATACGTACTGGCTGTTTCGGTTAAAAAGACTGCGCCGAGTTTAAATATACCAGTAATTCACATAACTGACACTATTTAAAATTCTACTGGGTGTATTTATGACGCATTTGGTAGCCATCCTAGGAAATCAATGGTAAGAGATACGCGTGTGCAAACTGCAAACTGCGTTCCTTGACGCGGTATGTAATTAAGAGAGATCCTGAAACGTGTGAGCCGGTCGTAATAAACTGGCACTGACCTATGTCAACAAAAGGCATTGACTCCATGCCTTGGAGCAGGGGCGTCCAAGTTATGCCCAGTAATGGGTCACATGTTCTGCAACCAGTATGTTTGCGCGACGTATGAATGTGTTATTTGACGACAGTTGCAAAGTATGTAGTCAATACTTTTCGAAAATATGCGTTTTTAACAGTAATACAGAATAATGAGGTCTTGCTGGTCTACTATTTCATATGTGCTAGCTGCGTAGTGCGGTGTTTGGTAGCACATATTTATGTGAGCAATGGGTTTTATTCATTAAACGAGAGCTTCGATATATCGCGGCTAAGACATACACAATTGCCATTAATAGTGAATGTGGCATCAGCATAAATTTTAAGTCTTGGCATTATTAAGCTAAGCACAAATAAAATATGTCAGGCTAGCGGACGATCTTACGACTCGAAGTGATATTATACCAATTTAGATTGTATATGGATTTGCATCCCATAAAGGCCATTTATTTATATTGTCGTGATGTTTTCTGTATTATACGTTCCATCTGTTTTAGGCGCATTCGAAAAATTCCAAAAGCGACTATTAGCTTCGTAATATCTATGCGTCTGTCCGTTCGCATGAAACAACTCGGCTCCCATTGGACAGTTTTTATGAAATTTGATATTTGAGTGCATCTTTATACTCTGTTGCGAAAATTCAAATATCATTAAATATGACAGGAATAACGGGCACTTTACATGAAGACCAGTGTACACGTATGATCACATCTCGATGAATTCTTCTTAGATTGAAAAATGGTTCAGACAAAAGTTGTAGAGAAAATCAAAACACACGTTTTACGTTCAGTAACTTTTCTAAGAAAATCGTGCCGGTTAAGATAATGTGCAGAAATGTTGGAGTGTGAGATAGGTCACAGATGACACTGCGATGCGCTTTACATGCTGGATAACTAAGGCTACCAACACACACTTAGAATATGTAATGCTTATTGCTTTTCCACGGCAAAAAATGATTACGCGAGCGCGTCTTGATGTTACGTTTTACGTGCATTACCTGCCTCGTTTCAATTTTGCGGCTCAACCCTAAATGTCTTCGCGTACTGCGGCCGCGCGCGTCAACGATTACAACAGGCCTGATATGGGATATGCCAGGTGACTACATTTGCAAAATATTTTTCCTTTTATTAGTGTGAAACAAAGCTGCTTTTAATGAGAGGCATTACAGCAACACAGCCCTGTCGCGATACAAAGAGTGAGGCTGCAACACAAAGCTGGTAGATAGTGGGTAGGCTTTGTTCCATAAGTAATGACATGAATCGTGTGAGGGATCTGGCTGCCATCATCCGGCTTGTCCGACTTCTGTAGACTATCATTCAGTATCGTCAGAGCGGTAGAGGGTCTCGTGCCCGGTAGATATATTTACTGGTTGTAAAAATAAGCTAATTGAAGACCAACCGCGCAGAAGCACATATATTGATGTCGGAAGATGCAGTCGCTGAACTAAATGAAGTTAACTGATATGTTATTCAGTTACAAGTCCATAAAGCAATCATGCCAATGATTCCAGTATCGTCACGTGTGGTATCAGGTTTAAGCGGGATTCATTCACCGATCTGAGTTGGGGTAGGTGAATTAGTATAGTGACTGGCTAGGGGATGGACATCCGGGGTTCAAAGCCCGGTCAAAAGCAGGATTTTTTTCTGTTCTTTATCCCTGCCACCTTGGCTTTGAGCGGTCAATGGGCACCGGAGGTTTTCGCCTGGGGTAGAGCGGACGGGGTGTGAGGTTGTTCATTTTCCATGTCTGGTTCCATGGTAAAGAGTATACAGAGCTTTACCGCCACTTCTTTAGATCTACACGTGCTACACGCTTGTCCGCATGGAATAACTCGCCTGCCTGTGGGCGGATTTTCATGAAATCTGATATATGAGAATTTTTCGAAAATTTCTCGAGATACTTCAAGTTTCATTAAAATCTTACGAGAATAACGGGTACTTTATGTGAAGACCAATATACCTTTTTGATCATATCTCGCTCAGTTCTTCTTAAAATGAAAATGTTTCAGACAAAAGTTGTAGAGGGGGAAAAAACATACATTTTATGTTCAACAACTTTCTTTCGAATAGCGTGTCCTTTATGAGATAATGTGGAAAAATATTGTACAACCCGGCAGGCCACAGTTGACAATATGGCGCATGCGCATTGCAGGCTGGATACACTCAGAATATGAAATACTTATTGCTTTTCCAATACAACAATGGTTGTACGAGCACGCCTAAATACGTACAGTGGCTGTCTTGTTTAATATTTCGTAATGATCCTTCTTACGGTCTTTTCTGCACTTGCTGCCTAGAAGAACTTGACATGGACTCAACTTGAAAGTAATTATGGCTGTATAAAAATGTTTACATAACGTTAGAAGGATAAAAGTCACACGCACGCACGCACGCACACACACGCCTTCACAGGCGACCCGTCGGGAGACGGAAGAACTAGGTGACCTTTAGAGGAGATAAAGGAGCATATATTTCCTTGGCCAGCCAGTGCCATTTATTGCCTGACTGCATGACCAGAAGAAGTGGAAGAAGAAGAATAGTCCGTATATATTTTGAGCGTTATTTTATCATAAACGGACTTATAGCTGAAAAGCGTTTTGCAGTTCTTCCGTGTCAAGGGCCATATTCTGCGCGACGAAATTGCCAGGGGCTGACGATTCACAGCAGGATCTCCAAAACTTCCGGACCGGCTCTGGTTCCCACCCAGGCTTCTACTGAATGGGAGCCGGGTTTTATTTCGCTTTGTTAAAGCGGCCGAAGCTTGAAGCTGACCACTCATCTCCATGTAGTGCCGAGGTTCAGAATGCGTGGAACCATACACCATTTCCCCCTCATACCTTCCCGAGTTGCACGGGGACAAACTGACCTTTCCCGGTACCATATATGATTCAGTAATATCTCGCCTCTCCCACCAAAAGCAATGACGTCTGTCGAACAGTGTTGGGAGAGATGGTATAGATACTAATCTATTGACGCTGGACACCGCTGGAAACACGTAATCAGTACACGAAAGGAACGAAAACGGAAGAAAAGCCGTATTTGAAGGCTGTAAGCTGCCCTGATGATGGCAGTGAAGGCTTATAGGTACGTTGGTTGTTACGCCACATACCCACCAAATGAACTTTCGTATTTGCCACGACTTGCATTTACGTAACGGTTGAATGTTTCCCCGTCCGAAACGTTGGTATGAAGCTGTGTTCTAAAGGTCTTCTGCCACTCGTTAAGTTATATTAGTGCTTTGTTGACGCATTTGTATGTTGTAGTAATGCCGGACTCCGGACTCATTCAGGAGAGGGTCCAAATATGGGGTACCAAATACGAGATATATGTTGAATATTCCGTGTCAGTATGTTAAGAATAGTACGAGAACAGAGGCTTGGGCCATGGCAGGATGCCACAGATTTATAGCATGTGACTGAAGCGCTGCACCACCGTAGCGACGATCACCTGTGTCGGCGAAAAAAAAGACCACATTTTTACGCGCCTTCCTACAGCCAACCTGTCTCATCCAGAAACAGACGTCTGTTCTGATTATGATACCTTGACTTCACAGCGAGAGTGCAATATGACTTCACACCCGAAGTGTACTTACTTTTCGATTGTTATGTATGTTAGAAGAGGGCCGGGTTAACGCAGTCGGTATTGCGACTGCTCTGTGGGCTGGACGGTCCGGAGATTAAAGCCCATTGGGGGGTGGGGGGATGGGGGAGCAATGGGTACTGGGTGTCCTTCCGGGGGGTAAAGCGGCCGGGGCGTGGCGTTAACCACCCACCTCAACTAGCCCCAAGGTTAAAGAAAGAGTAGAGCTGTACCTCTGATCCCCCTCTGGACCCTCGTGACCTGTTATCGGGTGATCGTTATGTATGCTTGAAAGTACTTATGAACAGAAGTAGAAGATGGAGGCAGTGGCTATGCTTCATTCGTCATTACAGTGTTCGCCTTTGCCTAAAATATGGGCTCGAAGCAGCTGCATCATTTGGTGCATATAGTTGTTCCATCACATTTGGCATATTAATATCTATGTACCCGTCTTCCCATCAAATTTGTAATTACTAGATCGGGTTACATCGAGGACGTGTGTTTTCAACAATTTTTCGGTGAAATTTCAGCAGGCTTTTTACTAGTATCTACGTTATTAACTAAATCGATCTAGCTGAGCCTTCTTCAGAAGCTGTAGTCACGAAGCTAGACGATAAATACTTTGCCTTTCGTGGAAGTCGAAGGTTCGTGACTGTTCCCATAAGCCCGCCACTAAAATTAGCCACGTGTGTCTAGTCTACACACTCTCATCCCATTTAAAATCCATTTTCTATTAACAGTGTCCTCCCATACACGTCAAGGTCTTTCATATGATCTCTGTTGTTCATGCTTTGTGTCCTGATGTTAAACTTCTGCGTGTAATTGTTAAAAATTGCACGAGTTTTTAAGTTGCTAGATACAAATTTTCCAGGCGCCTTTCTTGCAAATTAGTTAAGCCTATCGGACTGTTCTTGGTGTTCGTTTGTAGCAAATACAAAGCTTCAGCTTGGCAATTAAAATGTATTTCTCACACACATCTGATTGTGAAACCTCGCTGATGTACACGTCGTACAGGATATATCTATGTAGCAGGCTGAACTAATTCGTTTAAAAAATAATTTTTATTTACCTTTTGAATTCTTCATTCTGTAACCTCTCATACGGCGAGATATTAAAATGTGGATTATTTGGTACAGTGTAAAGGGCCTTCATCATAAATATCTGAATATGGGTGTCTTTGCAATGCTACTACAATCTTTGTATATCAGCCTTGGTAAGAGTGTTAATCTGGCGTCATCAATAATGGAAGGCGCTACATTTGCTGCAGCTTCAACGAAAATTTAAAAAGGAACCGTTGGCCTGCAGCAGACAGATTACATGGCACCATTCCGCCAGTCCTTGACAGAGGAGGAAGCATACAGTTTTGTTGGAATTATTTAGTTCTTATTGTGAGTTGAATTGGAAATGGGAAATCAGTGGTACCCTTGTGTAATCTCCGTGTCAGTATGCAACTTATAATTACCGGGATCATCTGTCGTATATCTAGACGTGCTCTCAGCGCTCTACGGGTCCTAACCTTACTGATTTCAGGCAATAATCTTAGTATCATCGCACCTGTTCATGACCCTGAGATGCGTGTGCGTAAACCACTGGCCTGGCGACAATAAAAAAAAAGTTCGGTTGGATCCGTGGTTAGCATCTTCACAAGGAAACCTTTGCTGGTTATCACCAAGCATCACTGCTAAGAGCGTCACCGAGGTGAGTTCTGCCTTTGAGCGGGAGGTCACTTGTAAACCGTGTGTGTAATCAGATCCGTATTGTTCCACCATCTATATCAATTTCTCGCAAGTGGTTTCGTATATTGACGTCTTCAAAGTGAAATTTTGTACGCATTTTTCGTCTCTCCCGTCAATGCTACATATTCCGAACGTTTCTGGCCTTGATTACCGTCCGTGTATTTCGCGTAAAGTAGTTCGACCTACAGATTATGATGCTTCTTATTATGTAATTGTCTCCATTCTTCTGGTCCTTCTTCTGTCTTAGGTTCTAACACATGCTCGCAGCACTTCTCCAACATCGTCCATCTGTGCCTTTCAAATGCTGTACTAAAAACAGTCTTACACAACACAAATACAAGATATGTAAGACTGTTTTTAATATAACATTAGGATGGAACACAAAGGGGATGAATCCCCTTAATACGTATTATGCGTTGCACTTTGCTGAGGGACTACGTTACATACTCACATAATACAATAGGTGGCATTATAGTTTCGTTTATCAGTGTTTTCAAATTGTGAGGAAAGAAGTGGGAAACAAAATATTCAGAAGTAAATGGTGTAAATTATTCCCTGGATTTAAACGTACAAATTAACATATTCATCCACGGGTTTTTGGTTTGTTACTGTCGTTTCCAAACACTGGAAATGTGCCAGGATTTTTCTACTCGTATCATTGTATAGTAAATAATATTGTTTGCTTTCTTGTTACGAGATATGGTCCTGTTATTTCTATGCACTGGGAAATAAGTGCTGTGCTGTTTACATTTCGTTTGTGTTCTCCAAACAGAAGCTGTTGGAAGCCATGTTTTAGATATTACTCAGTTATATGCCTGTATTATATTAGCACACACAGACTACATATGTTATAAATTCACACGCTATTCATAGGTACATTTGTTGCATTCTGCCAGTAATTATTGTTGTTTCCTATGTGAAAGCTGCTTGGTATGGATAAACATTTTAATGTAGCTGAATATTTAGTTACATGCCAGCAAATGACGGTTTGTAAACTGGACACGCTAAGCGTACCTGCGATCTTGACAAAATTTCACGCTTCTTGCTTTAAAATTTGATTCTAACGACGTAATTGTAGAATACATATCAACGAAATGGGCGATGTGAGTTTAACATATTCATTCGGATATTACTCACCAGCGTTTAAGAAGAAACAAACCGCTGCTCAGGTAACACTGATAATACGGAGATGCAGAAATCAAAATGTATGTAACACTCTGGCCACTCTAATTACAATTCCATACATTTCACACAACAGTGTCAGTTGTTATCACAGTCCACATTACACAAAATGGAAATACGCGTTACAGATGGCTCAATACAACACAGAAGCAATGAATCCTACTGAATTTAGGAGAGTATTACGACCAGTTTATGTATTAACGATATTAACTGCTGTGAAGGTAGCGTTCTGAAATGCTGTGTGGTAACAAATCTTTTGAAACAGGATGGTGATAATTGTCGACAGAATCTAGGGCAGCCTTTAACCTTGGTGACAAATACGTCTTGCTAGCTAGGCTTGCAGAAGTTTTTATGGAGATGTGTACAAAATGAGGACAGGGAAGTTTATGGTCATTATGTCTGTGTGTCAGTGTGTCCATCCCTGCTTGTGCCTGTCTCTCTGTCGGGCCTTTAGAACACATCGAAAGATGGTCCTGCATTTGTGTGTCAGTATTGTGCCTCTAGAAATCAATGTATTTTGTACTTTTTTAACCTCGAACTACCATTCTCAGCGTGATGGATGTGTGAACTGTGGGAAACAGAACTAGCACCGGTTAATTTAGGGTTCTGACATTAGGTGATGGAAAATGAATTTATTGCGTCAAAATGCAGCTTTCTTTTCCGTGTGTGTTTGTTATATCAGATGTGCAACAGTACCACAACGGCTGCCAGGAATCTATATTTAGTTCTCTGTGTTTGGATGTGCTGAACTATTGGAATCAGGCATGTGGAATTTTACATGGAGATAGTTATCAGTGTGCGTACATGTACTGCGTAAGGCATAGTGTGTGTGTGTGTGTGTGTGTGTGTGTGTGTGTTAATTAGCCTACACACGATTAACGAGGAAAACTGTTGAAGACTCTTAGGTCTGCACTTGTGTAAGACAAGTACAGATGTGACGTAGCCGGAATGAATATTAGCGGAAGTGACGTTTACAGATGGAAAACGAAACTGTGTAATTATTCATATACATTTCCTGATAGCCTCACTGATCATAAATTAGTAAAATGACCTAAGTAGTTCCATTACTTCGTAGTTGTATAAGTTGACGTCACATATCACGCGTCAGCCTAAAACAAAACTTCTTTTAATTGTATGTTTATAGTGGTAACATCCAGTATTCGACATTCACTTAAAGTGCAAAAATTGGCAGTCCTTAATACGCACTTCTGTGTAATCAGTACTATTATCTTTCTTTTTCCAGACGATTCTTCATTGACACAATCCTTCCGACCGCACTGTGGCCCTGGTGTCGACTCAACCGCTAACAGAAATGAGTTCCAGGAATTTTTTCTGAGGGGGGGGGGTAAAGGCGGCCAGTTCGTAGGGCTGACAACCCTACCACCTTCATGTGCCGATTATCTGGAAATCAGGGAGCCTGAACCTCCTGGAACCCTCTGGACCTGTAATAGGCATGTACAGGGATTGCTGTACCTTTTTACCTTTTTTTACAGACGGGAGACAGTTTTAATTATTTTATTTTCAGTAGAATTCTTATTCCTATCGGTTTTATAACAGTTGCACATGGAGTCAGAAGACATGCCCAACTCTCATGACATGTGGTACTTCAGTACGTAGCGCCTTGCCGGGCGCATACTGATACCAAAGCTTTAAAACACGTTTCGCACTGTAAAATTACACGATAATTGAGACACTGAGTGTGGATTACTGTTCTCTAGCTTTGTGGTTATACGCTGGCTTCAGTGGTAATAAGTCTTATGTTGGTGGAATGTGTCCCTCTCACATTAAAAAATATGGCTTTTTTATTTTGGGAGAGGGGAGGGGGGAACAAACACGTACTGCACAACGTAGAAGCTTACACAATTCGAAAGACAGTCTGTACAGCTCATGAGGCTAGCTTACTTGCAGCTTCTATAAATCGTCAGTTACAGTACATTGTGCAGTACGTGGGTAGCCAACCCGCAGCCCGCTAGCTTGTATTATGCGGCCCGCGGTCACATTTGATATGATATGATATGACATGATATATGATATGATATATTTGTTAACTGCAATTGGGTTGACACCCGGTGGCAGTAGTACAGTACACATTTACACATAGACAATACAACACAATTTGTAAATTATCTATATGCTGTAAAATTACGCAGTGATTTAGGCGGTTAGGTATACCACTTATTGTTACTCGCGCACGCGTGACATTCGAATCACCGTGGAATAACCGGTGTGGCTCTTTACCATAAAATGTTGGAGGTCTATGACGTAGTGTGTGAGAAGGAAGGCCTGTTGCTGTGAGTACCGCAGCCTGTGTTGTGTGTCCAAATAGCTGGCAATCGGATTTTATGATTTTCAATCATACGCAACACGTTGATTTATAATCGTATTTGGCCAAGTGACATACAGCTTTAAAACAACGTGTTGCGTGTGTTTGAAAATATTAAGGTAAACCAACTGTGATGTTGCATATTAAATTTAGTATCATGCCCGTGTGTTGTCCCTCGTAATGACGTTTGATCCAGTTTATTGGCTGTCATGAAATTTATTATGAATTTTATGAATACACACGAAACTTCAGGCCCTTTTACTGTACTGCTAATCATAACCGGAGTGACTGATGTCTATGCCGCAGTCGTGGGTCGAAAACTGTATTAAAAATGTGGAGCCCACGTAAAGTCTGTATGGATGTCGATAATTTCACCACTGGGACGGGCTATGAACACCCTGTACCGTATACCCACCCACCCCTACTGTTCCAGTTCATTCAGTTTGTTAACCTTTTGACGCCTAATGTCAACTATAGTGGTCGTACCGCACCGCTAACCTCTAAAGTTGCATTTCATATATTTATTCAACAAATATAGGTACTGAATATTTTAAACATGTTATATACTC
>Ga0123353_10016183_pt1 | contig 10887 bp, 9 predicted proteins | sample TergutLab28metaG_3_FD_92763 | JGI IMG/M metagenome (GOLD analysis project Ga0123353, IMG submission 92763) | Labiotermes labralis P3 segment gut microbial communities from Petit-Saut dam, French Guiana - Lab288 P3 | ecosystem: Host-associated > Arthropoda: Insects > Digestive system > Gut ... | reverse complement strand
GTGGTCCAGCTCGCCGAGCGACGGGGTGAAGCCCTCCCAGCGGTCGAGCAGGACGACGATGTGCGGCAGCCGCTCCTCCTCGGTGGCCGCGGCCGAACGCTGCTCGCCGATGTCCGCGAAGCCGTCGGCGGCGAGCAGTTCCTGGCGGCGGGTCATCTCCGCCTTCAGCCGGCCCATCAGGCGGATGGCCCGCTCCGACTGGGAGCGGCCCACCACGGCGCCGCAGTGCGGCAGCCGGGTCAGCGCGTTCAGCGCGCCGTTGCCGCAGTCGATGCCGTACAGGTGCAGGTCGGCGGTGGACAGGGTGTTGGCCAGGGAGCCGGCGATGGTGCGCAGCAGCTGGGAGCGTCCCGAGCGCGGCGCGCCCGCGGCGAGCAGGTGCCCGAAGGAGTGGAAGTCGATGGCGACGGGCCGCCGCGCCTGCAGGGCCGGCAGGTCCTCGACGCCGTAGGGAGCGGCCGGCAGCGAGCCGAGCGGGGCCGGCACCGGCAGCTCGCCGAGTTGCAGCGAGTCCGGGAGGGCGGGCAGCCAGGGGCTGTGCTGGGCGGGGATGCCCATCCGCTCGTTGGCCGCGCAGATCGCCTCGACCAGCACCTTCAGGTCGGTGATCTCGTCCTCCTCGCCCTTCGCCCCGGCCGGGCGCTGCGGGGCGCTGCGGCCCAGCTGCGACCAGTCGACGACGCCCACCCACGGCGCCACCGAGACGTTCTCCACCGCACCGGGACGCCGGCCGCCGACGCGGCCGGACTGGAACGGCACCAGGGAGGTGGCGCCGAGCCGCACATAGGCGCGGCCGGGCGTGGACTTGGAGATGTTGCCGGCGTCGGGAGCGTCGATGACGTCGGACGACTCGCTGCCGTCGGTGACGCGCAGGGCTATGCGCAGGTTGGTGTTGGCCCGGATCTCGGGAGAGACGACACCGCTCGGGCGCTGGGTGGCCAGGATCAGGTGGATGCCCAGGGAACGGCCTCGCTGGGCGATGTTGACCAGGCCGGTCACGAAGTCGGGCAGTTCACGGACCATCGAGGCGAACTCGTCGATGACGATGAGCAGCCGGGGCATCGGCTTGAGCTCGGGCATCCGCTTGAGGAAGTCGGTGTAGTCCTCGATGTCCTTGGCCCCGGCCTCGGCCAGGATGTGCTCGCGGCGCTTCAGCTCGGCGCCCAGGGACTCCAGGGCGCGCTCGACCAGGTGCGCGTCGAGGTCGGTGACCATGCCGACGGTGTGCGGCAGCTGGACGCAGTCCTTGAACGCGGAACCGCCCTTGTAGTCGACGAGGACGAAGGTCATCGCCTCGGGCGTGTTCGCCACGGCCAGGGAGGCCACGATGGTCTGCAGCAGCTCCGACTTGCCGGAACCGGTGGTACCGGCGATCAGGCCGTGCGGGCCGTCCTTGCGGATGTCGATCGCGAACGGGCCGTCATAGGACTCGCCGACCACCGCCTGGGTGGAGATCGGGCTCATCCGCCAGCGGGCGGTGATCGCGTCCTCGGTGGGCGGTTCGAGCTCCAGGACGTCGAGCAGGCGGCTCGCCGACGGGATCGCGGAGTCCTCGGTGTCGCCGCTGATGTCGCGGATGGGGGACAGGCAGCGCGCGAGCCGGGCGCACCACGCGGGGGACACCAGGTCGGGACGGACCTTGCGGATCCGGGCCGAGCCCGCCTGCTCCACCCGCAGCCGGAAGGCGCCGAACGCGGGCTCGGCCTGGACCGCCTGGGCCTGCTGGGCGCCGGCGTACCAGGCGTTGACGGACGGGAACCCGCCCTGCGGGCCGACGCCCGCGTTGGCCTGGGGCACCGAGGCGACCGGCGCGGGCTCCGCGGCCTGCTGCTCGAACTCGGCGATGACCACGGCCTGGCACTCGCCGGGCAGGAACCGCTCCTCGGAGTCCAGGCAGATCAGGAACATCCCGACGCCCGGTCCCTCGCGCAGCAGTTGGACCACGCCCGGCATCGCCCGCAGGCGCCGCGAGCCGTCCAGGATCACCACGATGTCAGGGTCCTTGAAGAACGCGGCGTGGTTGGCGGCGGCGCCCGCCTTCTGCTTGGCCTTCTGCCGGCCGTCCAGGATGGAGCCCAGTTCGGCGATGCGCGCCGCGACCGTCTCGGCGTCGGTGCCCATCAGCGCGCTGGCGTCCTGGCCGTCGGTGGGCCGGGAGTGCGGCAGCCACCGCACCCAGTCCCAACTCTCCTGGCCCGCCTGCTCGGTGAGGACGTAGAACTGCACGTCCATCGGGCTGCTGAGCGTGGCGGCCTGGGCGACCGCCCAGCGGCCCATGGCCCGGGCGCCGTCGCCGGGCGCGGCGAAGCCGATCACGCCCAGCCGGCGCAGCTCCACCGCGACCGGGGCGTCGTCGATCTCCCAGGTGACCTTGCGGCGGTGCTCCTCCTGCTCCGGGTCGTCCAGGACGACCTCGGAGGGGAGCCTGGCCGTGCCGACGCGGATCAGCAGGTGGTCCCCGTCGCCGCGCCGCCGCTCCCACAGCCGGGTGCGCGGCCCGGTCGCGGTGTTGAGCACCGTCGCCGGATCGGGTGACGCCGCCGCGCGGTCCTTCCGCTCCAGATCGAGGGCCGTGTTGGCGTCCTTCTCGATACCTTCCTTGCGCTCGCGGTACTCGGTGACGGTCTTCGCGAACGACTTGCGGCCGTTCTTCTTGTCCATGAAGTAGTTGCCCACCATGACGATGGGGCTGACGACCGCCATGATCAGGTACGTCATGCGGTGCATCATGAACGCCATGGAGACGGCCATGACCAGCGGCATCAGCGCCATCAGCCAGGGCAGCGGCCGCGCGTTGGGCTCCTTCGGCGGGCCGGGCAGCCGGAAGTGCGTCTCCCGCTCGGGCGGCGAGAGCCGCGGCGGGCGGTTGTACTCGTAGGTCGCGCCGTCCTCGCCCGGATGCAGGGCCGCGTTGGGCGGGGTATAGGGGCCGAGCTCCAGCAGGCTGTTGCCGAGGGCGAGTTGGTCGCCGAGCGGCCACTCCTTGGTCTCGCCGCCGACGGTGACCTGGCAGGTGCCGCCCATGCCGACGGTGAGGACGGCGGCGCGGTCGGCGAGTTCGGAGTCGTCGATGCGGATCCGGGCCGACGGGCCGCGGCCGATCTCGACCCGGCCGATGCCGAGGCGGTGCACACCGCCGGCGTCCGGGCCGCCGGCCACCCGCAGTTCGACCACGCCGGCCGGCTCGCCCGGCAGGCAGCCCGCCGGGTCGTAGAGGCTGACCACCGCGCCCTCGCGCAACGGGGACTGCGCCACCGACCAGTTGGGGTCGACCGCGTACCCGTCCACGTACACCGCGGGTGAACCGGGCATGCGGGCGGCGCCGCCGGCGATGGAGATGATCTCCGCGCCGCCACCGCCCACCTTCTGCCCGAGCGCGCGCGCTAGTTCGGAGACGGTCGACGTCGGATCGGTGTCGACCACTACATCGGCGCGGTCCCCGCCGAGCGGGTCGACCACGGTCAACGACAGACGCACGGCGTTCCTCGTTCCCCCGGTATTCGGCTTGGTTGTTAAGGACGATAACGGCTGCGGGCGGCTCGTGGGATGGCCGAGGCTCCGCCTGTGGATAACTTGCACGGGTTTATCCACAGGGCGGTAATCGGGCTGGACATCAGCCCGGTCAGAGGTGGCACAGTGGTATCAAGCCGGATCAAAGAGGGGCGGATGGGGCGGGAGTTGCTCTGCGCAACGTGAGATGCACATGTCATCTCGGCCGTTCTGTTCTGTTGCAAGGCTGTGAGTGGGTTGTCACGGGACGCGCCTTGAGGGCGTTTGTAAGGCGCTGATAGCGTGCGGTGACTTGACATCGGGCAGCGGACGTCGCCGGACAGGAGCGCGACGATCTCTCCCCACGCAACCGATATCGACAAGTAACACGCCGGCTCGACGGGGGCAGTGACGTGAAGACCAGGGAACGATCCGCTGCGGGCGGCGGCGGCAGTCGCCGCGCGGTTCCTGCACCGACGCACGGCGCGCCGGTGGGCGGAGATCGGCTGCCCATGGCGCCGCGCGAGCGCAAGCCCGCGCTCGCCGCACTGGCCGTGCTGCTCATCCTCGTCGGTGCTCTCGGTGCGACCGTGATGGTCATGCGCGCGGGAAACAAGATCGAAGTCGTCGTGATCAACGACAATATCGCCGCCGGCCAGCCGATTCCGATGTCGGCCCTCAAGGATGTCGAGATCTCCGACGTCAAGGGCATCCAATTCATCCGGTGGGGCCAGCGCAACGACCTCACCAAGAACTACCGCGCCGCCACCAACCTGATGCCCGGCACCGTGCTCACCCTCAACCAGCTCACCAAGGGTCAGAACGGGCTGACGTCCGGCAAGTCCATCGTCGGACTCTCCCTGAAGGACGGCCAGTTCCCCGACGGTCTCAAGGCCGGCGACACCGTCGCCGCGTACCGCGTGGGCAACGACGTCTCCAAGAGCAGCTCCGGCTCCAGCGACGGCAGCAGCGGTGACTCGCTGGGCGGCGACACCTCGCTCATCAGCGGCAGCGTGATCGTGCAGAACGTGAAGGGCTCCTCGGGCGACTTCAGTTCGGGCAACACCTCCGTCAAGGTGCTCGTCGACTCCAGCGTCGCGGGCAAGCTGACGATCGCGGCCTCGGCCGGCGACGTCGCCCTCGTGCTCGTCTCCGGCAAGAACTGAAGCAAGCAGGCGCAGACGTCATGGCACTGATCACGATCGCCGCCGACAAGGGCTCTCCGGGCGTCACCACGACCGCCGTCGCACTGGCCGCCGTCTGGCCCCGGCGCGTCCTGCTGGCCGAGGCCGACCCGGCGGGCGGCGACCTCGTCTACCGCTCGCGCGCCGCCCACGGCGGCGTGCTCGACCCCAACTCCGGCATGCTCTCGCTGGCCGCCACCGCGCGCCGCGGCCTGGCCGCCGAGCAGTTGTGGGACCACGCCCAGCCGCTCACCGGCGGACTCGACGTGCTGGTCGGCCTGGGCAGCGCGGAGCAGGCCGCCGGCCTGTCCGGGCTGTGGCCCATGCTGGGGCAGGCGTTCGCCACGCTCGCCGAGTCGCCCAACGGCGCGGCCGACGTCATCGCGGACTGCGGCCGGATCGGCGCGGACTCGCCCACCATGGACCTGTTCGCGCACTCCTCGCTGCTGCTGCTGGTCTCCCGCACCGAGCCGGAGTACATCGCCCGCGTGCGCGACCGGGCCGGCGCGCTGTCCGCCAAGCTGCACGGCTCGCAGCGCGGCGCGGCCGCGGCCCTCGGCCAGCCGCCGATCGGCATCGTGCTCATCGCCGACCCCGGCAACAGCGCCCGGATCGCCGCCCAGGTCAACGAGATGCTGGTCGCCTCGCAGATCTCCGCGCGGGTCGTCGGCACCATCGCCTACGACCCGGCCGGCGCCGAGATGCTCAGCAGCCGCCGCCGCGGCCGCCTGGACAAGTCGCTGCTGATCCGCTCCGCCCGCCAGATCACCGCCGACGTACCGCAGCGGTACGGGGTCTTCCGATGAGCGAGGTCGACCACCAGCTCGTCAAACGCTTCCGGCAGGAAGCGGGCGACCGCATCTCCGAGCAGCGGCGCCTGGACCAGGCCGCCAACCGCATGGCGATGTCGTCGGAGGACGAGCGGCAGTTCGCGCGGGCGATCATCGCCCAGATCCTGGAGGAGTACGCACGCTCCGAGATCACCATAGGCCGCACCCCGCCGGACGCGCACGCCGAGGAGGCCTACGCGGCCGCGGTGCACGCCGCCCTGTTCGGCGTCGGCCGGTTGCAGCCGCTGCTGGACGACCCCGAGGTCGAGAACATCGACATCAACGGCTGCGACCAGGTCTTCGTGGGCTACGCCGACGGACGCGAAGCCCAGGTGGAGGCGGTCGCCGAGTCCGACGAGGAACTCGTCGAGCTGATCCAGGTGCTCGGCGCGTACTCCGGCCTTTCCTCGCGCCCGTTCGACTCCGCCAACCCGCAGCTCGACCTGCGGCTGCCGGACGGCTCCCGTCTGTCCGCGGTCATGGACGTCACGCGCCGCCCCGCGCTGTCCATCCGTCGTGCCCGCCTCGGCAAGGTCTTCCTCACCGACCTCGTGGGCAACTACACGCTCACCCCCGAGCTGGGCTCCTTCCTGTCGGCGTGCATCCTGGCCAGGAAGAACGTGATGATCGCCGGCGCCACCAACGCCGGCAAGACCACCCTGCTGCGGGCCCTGGCCAACGTCATCCCGCCGCACGAGCGCCTGATCACCGTCGAACGCGCCCTGGAACTCGGCCTGGACCAGTTCCCCGAACTCCACCCCAACGTGGTGGCGTTCGAGGAACGGCTGCCCAACTCCGAGGGCCTGGGCTCGATCACCATGGCCGAACTCGTCCGCCGGTCCCTGCGTATGAACCCCTCCCGGGTCATCGTCGGTGAGGTCCTCGGCGACGAGATCGTCACCATGCTCAACGCGATGTCGCAGGGCAACGACGGCTCGCTGTCCACGATCCACGCCAACAGCTCCGCCGAGGTGTTCAACCGCATCTCCACCTACGCCCTGCAGGCCCAGGAGCGCCTGCCGGTCGAGGCGTCGCAGATGCTGGTGGCGGGGGCCATCGACTTCGTGGTGTTCGTCCAGCGGCGCAACGACTTCCAGCGCGGCGGCACCCTGCGCCGCGTGGTGACCTCCGTCCGCGAGGTCAACGGCGTCGACGGACGCGTCCTTTCCAGCGAGGTCTTCGCCGAGGGGCGGGACGGCGTGGCCCTGCCACACGCGCCGATCGCCTGCCTCGACGAGCTTCTCGCCAACGGCTACCAGCCCACGGGGGTGTGGCGGTAATGACCGGGGTCTTCTCCATGTCCGTGATGTACGGACTCCTCGCGGGAGCGGCGGCGGGCGGTGGCATCGCGCTGTTCATCGTCGCGATGCGCGGCTGGGCGCCGAAACCCGTACCGGCCGGGCAGACCCAGGCGGACAAGGCGTCGGAGGTCGTCCGGTTCCTGTCCCAGCGCGGCTCCATCGCGGTCGTCGCCGGCATGGCGGTCCTCGGACTCACCCGCTGGGTGGTGCTCGGCGTGGCCAGCGCGGTCCTCGTCTTCACCTGGGACCGGCTGTTCGGCGGTGCGGCCGAGGAGCGCGCGGCGATGAAGCGCGTCGAGGCCCTCGCCGCGTGGACCGAGTCGCTGCGCGACACCATCGCCGGCGCGGTCGGCCTGGAACAGGCCATCCCCGCCTCCGCCCGGGCGGCGGCACCCGCCCTGCGGGTCCACCTCGACTCCCTGGTGGACCGGCTGCGTTCGCGCACCCCGCTGCCCGACGCGCTCCAGCACCTCGCCGACGAGATCAACGACGCGTCGGCGGACATCATCATCGCCGCCCTCATCCTCAACGCGAAGCTGCGCGGCCCGGGTCTGCGCGAGGTGCTCGGCGCCCTGGCCAAGTCCGCCCGCGAGGAAGTGGACATGCGCCAGCGCGTGATGGCCCAGCGGGCCAGCACCCGGCGCAGCGTGCAGATCGTGGTGATCGTCTCGGTGGCGTTCGTCCTCGGACTCGCCGTCTTCAACCGCGGGTTCGTGCAGCCGTACGGGACCGCGATCGGCCAGCTCGTGCTCACCGTGGTGTGCGGGCTGTTCGCCGCCGGGTTCTGGTGGCTGCGCAGCCTGTCCAAGATCGAGACGCCGGACCGGTTCCTGGTGCACGCACCCGAGCGGCTGGCCCAGCAGAACTTCACGCCCGGCGCGTTCGTGCCCGGGCACCACCCGCAGGGCCAGGCCGCTCCGGGCCACGGGGTCCCCGGTGGCGGGGCGGCGGGATATCCGGCACCCGGCCAGCAGGCCGTGCCCGGGCACCAGGCCATGCCGGGACAGGGGGCGGCCCGATGAACTCGATCTTCCTCGCCTGCGTCGTCGGCGGTCTCCTGGGCCTCGGCATCTTCGCTCTGGTCCGGGCCCTCATGCCGAGCCGGCGCAGCGCCGTCTCGACCGTCGCCCAGATCGACGCGATGCGTGCGGCCGCACCCTCGGTCGGCGGCGCGGGGCCCGCTCCCGCCGGCGGCTTCAAGGGCCGGCTCGGCCAGCGCATCGCCGCCTTCTACCTGCAGCAGGGCTGGGAACTGCGCTCGCTGCGGGCCGACCTGGCGGTGCTCGACCGCAGCTGGGAGAGCTTCCTGGCCACCAAGATCATGCTGGCGGCCGCCGGTGTGGTCTTCGGGCCGTTCCTGTTCGCGGTGGCCTGGGAAGTGGGCTTCGGCGCCAACCCGGTGATCCCGGTGTGGATGGCGCTGATCTGCGGCGCCGTGTTCTTCCTGCTGCCCGACCTGGAGGTCAGGCGGGACGCCGCGGACAAGCGCAAGGACCTGCGCAGGGTCATCGGCGCCTACCTCGACCTGGTCTCGATGAACCTCGCCGGCGGCCGCGGCCTGCCCGAGGCGCTCATGGCCGCCGCCGAAGTCAGCGACGGCTGGGCGCTGATGCGGATCCGCAACACCCTGACCGACGCCAGGATCACCGGCACCAGCCAGTGGGTGGCACTGGGACGCCTCGGCGACGAGCTGGGTGTCGAGGAACTCCAGGACCTCTCGGTCACGCTCGGACTGGTCGCCGACGACGGTGCCAAGGTCCGCGAGTCGCTCGCCTCGCGCGCCGAGACGATGCGTCACCGCGAACTCGCCGAGATCGAGGGGGCGGCGGGGGAGAAGTCCCAGTCGATGCTCGTGGCCCAACTCCTGCTGTGCGCGGGCTTCCTCGTCTTCCTGATCTTTCCCGCTGCGATGCGCGTGTTCCAGGTCTGACCATCCCGTTCACCGATTGCCGAGTTCCGAGTCGAGAGGACTCCACCACCATGAACCGCCTGCAGATCAGCAATCCGCCACTCGAATTCATGATCATCTACCTGCGGGGGCGCATCGACCGCCTGCGCAACGAGGACCTGTCCCGCGGTGCGTCCGCCGTCGAATGGGTCGTCATCTCCGCGATCGTCGTCGGCATCGTGGCCTTCGTCGGCTTCACGATCAAGAACGCGCTCAAGGGCAAGGCGAACGACGTCAGCAACTGCATCAGCAGCTCCAACGGCGACTCGTCGAACTGCTGACCGCCACCGGGGGACCACGAGATGAAGCGAACGACCGACGTGCTGCGCCACGCCGTACGCCGCAGGCTGGACGCCGCCCGCGGCGACAGCGGCGTGGGCAGCCGTGCGGGACGCCGCGGGACCGCGGACGCCGCGGGCCCGCGCGCCTACGGTGACCGCGGCATGACCGCGATCGAGTTCGTCTTCCTCACCCCGCTGCTGTTCTTCATGATCTTCGCGACCGTGCAGTTCGGCCTGTACTTCTTCGCCGACCACGTGGCGCAGGCCGCGGCACAGGCGGGGGCCCGCAAGGCCCGGGCCGAGGCCGACCAGGATCCGGGCGGCTGGCAGGGCAAGGCCACGTCCACCGCCCAGACCTACATCAACCAGCTGGGCCCGAAGCTGCTCGACGGCCAGTCCATCACGCCGTTGCAGCCGGATGCCGTCACCGTCGGCGTACGGGTCACCGCACGGGTGCCCACGATCTTCCCCGGCCTGCACTTCTCCGTGCACGAGGAATCACAGGGACCGGTCGAGCGCTTCGTACCGGACAACGGGGGCTGACAGACGATGGCGACAGCGGGGGCTGAAGCGATGGGGAGAACGAGGGCCGCGCGATGGCGCGCCGGCCTGCGCGGCGATCGCGGCATCTCCACCATCGAAGTGGTGATCCTCGCCCCGATCATGATCCTCTTCATCCTGGTGCTGGTCGCCTTCGGCCAACTCGTCGACGGGCGAGGCGCCGTGGACGGCGCGGCACGCGACGCCGCACGGGCCGGATCCCTGCAGCGGGACCGGGTCAGCGCGATGCAGCAGGCGCGCGCGGCCGCCGAGGCGGACCTCGGCGGGACCTGCGTCTCCGGCACCCTCGAAGTGCACCAGAAGAGCGCGGGCTTCGATCCTGGCGGCCTGTTCACCGTGCAGATCACCTGCCAGATCCGCGGGCTCGCCTCGCTCGGGCTGGACATCCGCAAGACGATCACGTCCCAGGGCGCCGCACCGCTCGACCCCTACCGCAGGGCGGTGCCGAATTGACCGCCACCGACTTCGCGTGCGGCACCGACAGCGCTTCCGGCACCGGCAACGCGCCCGCCACCCGTACCGGCTCCGACGTCGTGACGGCCCCCGCCACCGGTGGCCTGCGCCACCGTGTGCTGGCCCGGCTGCGCGACGACCGCGGGTCCGGCGCCGCGGCCGTCCTCATCTTCGCCATCGTCTTCATGGCGCTCGCCGCCTTCGTCGTCGACGGCGGCCTGTCCATCTCCAAGCGCGAACGGGCCGCCGACATAGCCGAGCAGGCGGCCCGCTACGCCGCACAGGACATCGACGTCGAAGCGCTGCGCAACGCGCCGCCGGGCAGCCAGCCCGTCATCAACGACGCCGACTGCGACGCCCGCGTCAAGGACTTCGCCCAGCAGTCCGGACTCGACGCCAACGACGTCGCGGGCTCCGGATGTACGCTCGCCCGGGCCGACCGGGTCGAGGTCACCATCCAGCTCACCTACCGGCCGGTGCTGACGGGCTTCTTCTACAACCACGACATCGTCGTCCACGGCACGGCCGCCGCCGAGTCCGTGACCGGACCCGCCAACTGACCGGCCCCGCCGAGCGACCAGCGCCCACGACCAGGGCCGAAGGATCAGCGCCGCACGCACAGCCCGCACGACCAGCCCGCCCGCACAGCCCCGACCGACCGTCCGCCGAGACCACCGAAGACGAGCGCAGAACAGCCGAAGGCACTCGAAGGCACTCACAGGCAGAGGAAGCAGAGGAAGCAGCCATGGCACGTACGACCGCCACGGGACGTCACCCCGCGCAGCAGGGAGCAGCGGCCGGCCGCCCGCAGCGCGGGCGCCGTACGTTCGGCGACTTCGT
>Ga0123353_10016182_pt1 | contig 10887 bp, 8 predicted proteins | sample TergutLab28metaG_3_FD_92763 | JGI IMG/M metagenome (GOLD analysis project Ga0123353, IMG submission 92763) | Labiotermes labralis P3 segment gut microbial communities from Petit-Saut dam, French Guiana - Lab288 P3 | ecosystem: Host-associated > Arthropoda: Insects > Digestive system > Gut ... | reverse complement strand
TGATCAGCTGTGAGCCGTGATAGATTGTTGCGGTTTGAGCCATAGCAAATCACCACCATACAGTTACATTATATCGTTGTGACGATAGTATGTCAAGATTATCATACTGTTGGTAGATGTATTTTACTCATTAAGCAATCCGGTGGTACCCTCGCCGCAACTATACCGCTACTCTATGCCGCATTTTTACCGTGTATGGGAAAAAAGCGCAAGCACACATTTTAGCGGAGTTGACAAAATGCTCCCTGGGGAGCCGTACCGGGTTTGTGACGGTGAGCACCCTGCTAAGCGCGTCGTATGTATATTCGGTGACAGCGCCTGCTCCGTCTGTGCTCGTGAGCATGTTGCTGTCGTTATCGTATGTGAACGCGGCTATGACGGCGTCCGTTTCATAGTCTGTGACTGAGAGCAGATTGCCCCGGCTGTCGTGGCTGTAGCGCGTGGCTCCGCCAGCGGAAACAGATGGTCAGCGCCAGGATCATCGACAGGAATGCGATCCCGGTCTGTTTGAGTAGCAGGGTTTTATATGCGACGTCGCGCAGACGGGGCGCCAGGGCCAGGTATTCGCGCAGGTCGGCGCCGATTTGCCTTCCGAGCGTCCCCCAGAAGGAGAAATCACTCCATCGGGTGGGTATCATCCAGTCCGGCAGCGCTTCCAGGAGCGTTGGCAGCAGGACGGCCAGCGCAAGGAGCGCTATAAATAGCGTCCCCTTCAGAACGAGGGGGCGTTTTTTCATGTATCCCGCAAGCTGCGCAACCGCAAAGACCGTAAGCGTCAGCAGCGGCAGAACCGCAATGATTTCCGAGAGGAAAGCCGGCGTGCCGATGAGGATGCTGTCGGGTGGGCCTAAACCCGCCGCTGCGGCAAAGCTCTGAGCATCGCTGCGGGCGGGCGATTGCGGCCCGCCTGACAGCTCTACGGCTGTAAAGCTGTGGCTCTTATCTTCGTCGCGTACGCACAGAAGCGCGAGCGGATCGTTTTCTTCAAAGACGCCCCTGATCGTCCGAACTTCGCCGTCGACCCCGAGCGTCTTGCCCACAATATCATGGCTGCCCCAAAGCGTCCAGGCAAGAGCTGAAGAGACTGCGCATCCTGAGCCGTCGGTGACTCCGGGGGCCGAGCCTGACAGGAACCGGGACGGCCAGACAAGGTTGGCGTCGCCGCTGAAGTATATACACACTGCGTCTGCCTTGCGCAGCTCGCCGGAAACGGTTTTCTGCGTCTCATGCCAGAAGGTGGCCCAGAAAACGCCGCCATCGCTTTGCCGCGCGGCGTATTGCCGCGCCTGCCAGGCCGCCTGCCCGCTGACAGGAGTTTCATATCGAAGCGAAACGGCTGAGTAGCTTTTGAGTGCGCTGATATTCGACGCGCCTATGAACAGCAAACCCGCCAGAATGCACCAAAGCAAGGCGTCGAAGATGAAGCGCCTCAACAAAGGCTGCAACTGAGCATGTGAGTCATGCGCTGCATCAACGGCGCAGGCTTGAGGGTTATATGTACTTTCATTAGGCAACAGTGCTGTATTCATACCCTAACTCTATTCTTGAAACTTTTCTCTTTTCAAATCCGGCGCGCCGAGGCGTAATCCGCACGGCGGGGAACGCGCCTTAAATTTCCATTTTCCATTTTCCACTTTCCATTTCCTCCTTTCTCAGCTGCTGACCCTGATCCTGTCGCCTTCCGACACCGCCTTGCTGCTCGCTGTTACGACCCGGCTGCTCCTGCTGACGGGCCCCTGGACTGCCGCGGACTCACTGTCCGAGGCGACTATGGCGACCGGAACTCTTACAACGACGTTCTCCACTCCCAGGACGGTGCTTCTTTGCTCCACGATCAGCAGAAAGTAACCTGAGTTGTCCGAGCGCAATGCCGACAGGGGCAGGCACATTTCATACGTATCGCGGTCTTTCACCGCCTGGACGTCCACCTTCTGCCCGTCAGACCAGTCGCCGTCCGGCAGGCGAATGACCACAACTACCCTGTCCTTTTCATCGGGCGGCGTTATCGCCGATACTATGCCTGTGACTGTGGGGGTAAAATACATCGAGCCTCCGCCAGTCGTGACCTTGCACTCGTCGCCGACAGAGAGTTTGTCCGCGTCGGACTTGTCAAGCTGCATACGCGCCTCATAACCCCGGGCGCCGTCCATGAAGGTGACCAATGCGTCTCTGCCGGTTACGGTCCCTTCGGATTTTGTTGTCAGAACCACGCCGGTTTTGTCGCTGAAAACCACGCCCTCATCAAGCGACAGCATGTTTAGCGCGTCCACGATCGCTTTCTGATCTTCTATATCCAGCCTCAGCGAGATCGCGTTTGCGCTGTTTTGCATTGCCGTGTCGGCTGTTTGCCGGGCGTTTCTGTTGTAGTCGCGGTCCGCTGCGGCGAGGTTTATCTCCGCGTCTTCCACGCGGCGCTCCGCGCTGAGCAGGTTCTCCTCCGCTCTTTTTCGCGCTGCTTCAAGCGCGTTACGCGCGTTTTCGATCTCCGCACGCCTCGCGTCCGTCATCTGCTGCTCGTTTTTTTCATAATTAGCCTCGGCTTGCGCCAAAGCGATCAGCGCGTCCTCGACACGTCTTTCGGCGCTGAGCAAATTATCCGCCGCCTTTCTGTTTGCTGCGTCCAGCGCGTTTCGCGCATTGTCGATCGCCGCCTGGCTGGCGTTTGAAGCCTGGAGAGCGCTGTTGTTGTAGTTACTAAGCGCGATGTTATGCGCCGCTTCAGCGTCCTCGACGCGGCGCGCCGCGGTCTGAAGGTTGGCAGCTGCGGTTTTCCGCGCTTCTTCCAACGCAGCGAGGGCCGCTTCAGCGCTCTCGTCGTCCTGCGCCTCGTCCAGCGCGGCCTGGGCGTCGCCGACTGCCTTGTCTCCCTGCGCTTTTACTTCATTGTAGTCCTGCCGGGCGCGCGTCAGGCTCCGATAAGCGTTATCGACCGCGGTATAGTCCGCCGTATCCTGCCGGTTCTTTATCGCGTTATCAAGCGCGGTTTGCGCGGCCGCCACATCGGCGGCGTCTCTGGCCTTGCCTGCTGTGAGATCGTCTACGGCGCGCTCAAGGTTACGCCGGGCGGTTTCCAGCGCCGAGCTGTCGGACTCGTCCGCCGGTTTTGCCTGCAGGTCGTCCAGGCTGCTTTCGGCGGCGGCGACGTCCGCTTCGCCCTGCGATTTGACAGCGTTATAATCATCCCTCGCGCGCTGCAGGTTTCTCCGCGCCGACTCACGCGGAGATGAGTCCGTCGATTCATCCCTCTCGAGCTTTTCCAAGTCTATCAGCAGTTTGTTCAGCAGCGCGTCCTCGCGCGCAAGCTTCTCTGCAATTTCCGTCAGGTCGAAAACCGCTACGGGGTCTCCCGCCTCAACGCGTTGCCCCTGCCCGACCAGCATCTCGCGGATCGTGAGCCCTTCCGGCGCGCAAACATCCAGGCTGTCCCTCGCCGACACTATCGCGCTACCGGAGACAGCGTCTACTATCTCACCGCGCGAAGGATTTGACACCTCCACTTTGGCAAGCGTCGCTCCGCTCGTGCCCCGGGCGACGAGCGTCAGCACCAGCAGCGCTGCAACGAATCTGACGATGTTGCCCGCGGCGCGCCTCTGCGAGTTATCTGAAAAACGTGGCGGCGCGGGCATGTTTCGCCCAAGCCGGCTGACTCCCGCAGCGCGCGGCCGACGTTCAGGCAGCCCGCCTCTATCTTCCGTGTGCGCCAGGCTTTCGACTGCCCGATCATGCGGGATCGCTTGCAGCTTTTCCGGGTCAACATAGTTTTTCATTGTCTTCCTCCTTTGGGTTCACGGGAACGGTGCAACTGAATGCGAATTTCGCGATTCTGCGGGAAGTCGGGACGACCGCCCCTACTCCTTTAATCCTGCGGATTGGATGCCAAGTTCGAGGTATTTTTGACCGAACAGGAACACCAGGACGGTCGGTATCAGCATCATCAGAGAGGCCGCCATTGCCAGCCCCAGCTTGTCGGCAACGATCTGCGGCAGATAGAGGGTCAGCGGCCAAAGCGACTGGCTTTTAATAAACGTCATAGGCTGCTCGACAGCGCTCCAGCACTCCAGAAAGCCCAAAACAAGCGCCGCAAGTATGCCCGGCATGCCCAGAGGCAGCCCGATACTGACGAATATTCTGAAATGGCCGGCCCCGTCGATCGCACCGGCTTCCAGCAGCTCCCTCGGTACCGCGTCGAAGCCTCTTATCATTATAAACACGGGGAAGGCGGAAAACGCGAAGGGTAAAATGACCGCCCAGAGCGTGTCCATCAGTCCCAGGCGGTCCATGACCAGATAATTAGGGACCATCGTCACCTGAAAAGGCATCAGCATCAGCGTTATATAAAGTGTCGTAAGCGCTCTGCGCCCCCGGAAACGAAACCTGCTGAGCACCCAGGCCGCGGGCGCTCCGATCACAAGCTGCCCCAACACAGACGGGATCACCATTTTAAACGTGTTCCAGAACATTACGAAAAACTGCGGAGAGTCCAGCAGCAGCTCTGCGATGGGCTGCAAAGTCGGCCATGACGGCAGAAGCGGCCATGAGGCGCTGCCTTCCGCGACGCCGAGGGCGGGACCGATCGCAGCGGTCAGTTCCTCATATGACATCAGGCTGCCCATCAGCATGAACCAAAGCACCCACCAGACCAGCAGCGCAAGGCCTGTGAGCACGGCGATATTCACGATCGTTCCTCCGCGAAGCGGAAGGCTTTTTTGGTTCATGGTTCTATACCTCATATGGGTTTCGGAGACGGCGGGCGTCCGGTACGCAATCTGCGACGCGCAGGGAGTCGCCCCTATACTTCGCGCAGGAATTTTTGCAACAGCAAAATCACGACAAGCAGCACCGCGCTCAGCATGACCGCCGCGGCGCAAAGCCTGCTTATATCCAGATTTTGAAACCAGTTGTTGAACAAATGCTGCAACAGGTATATTGAATCGTGAGGATAAGCGCCCGCGACAAGGTATGCCTCCCGGAAAACCTTGAATCCGTTCAGCAGCGAGAGGATCGCAACCAGCCCCATGGTGGGCAGAAGCCCCGGAATTGTGATGAAGCGAAAGCACTGCCACGCGTTTGCCCCGTCCACCCTTGCCGCTTCGTATATGCTTTCGGAGATGTTCTCAAGCCCAGCGAGCCACAAGATCATGTCGTACCCGCTGTTTTTCCACAGATACGTAAGCACCAGCACCCAAAACGCCGCGGATGTGCCCATGAAATCTACGGGAGGGGCTCCGACTGCGATAAGGACCGTGTTTATAAGCCCGTTTTGATGAAATAGCACCTGCCACAGCAGGACGACGCTTGCCACCGGAACCGCCATAGGCAGCAGATATGTCGTTTTGAAGACCCTGCCGCGCGGACGGATCGCGCGGACCAAAACCGCGATGATAAGGCTGACGATCAGCAGAAGCGGGATGCATATCGCGATGAATTTCGCGGTGTTTGCCGCCGCAAGCTGAAAAGCGCTGTTACCAAGGACCGATATGTATCCGTCCAGCCCGATGAAGTTTCTGCCCCTGGCGTCAAAAAAGCTTCGCCGCACCGTGTCTGCGAACGGGATAAGGAAAAACACGAGTATCCCTATCATGCTCGGCGCCAGAAAGGCTAGCGCCGCTGCGCGCTCGCCTCTCATGGCGGCCTGCGGGGGTTTCCTAGGATCACGCCCTCTCGGCGAGATAATTCTTGATGCTCTGTTCAATCTCCCTGACAGCCCCTTCCACGTCTATCTCACCTTTACAGAGTTTTTCAACGCTGTTCCACATCATGCTTGTCAGCACTGTGTCGACCATCGACGGCGTCCTGAGCGCCCCTATCAGAGCCTCGGCGTCAAACTCGAAAGCTGTAATTCCGAACTGTTTGTGAACGGCGTCGATCGCTTCGATTTGCGCGGCGATTCCCTCGCGTGTCACGGGCAAGCCTGTCCCGTAATTGTGTCTCTGGACGTCAAGGCTAAGCATTGTTTGGATGAGTTCCGCGGCAAAGTCAGGCGTCTTCGTGTCAGCGGAGATCCCTACGATTGTCGAGGGCTGCCATGTACCGGCGGTCAAGCCCGGAAACGGCTTGATCGCCGAATCGTCCCTGTCCATCAGCATTTGCAGCAGCTGCAGGCTGCTCGCGGAAAACGCGGCGTAGTTAGTCATCCTCATCGTGTATCTGGTGAGCGAACCGGGGAAGGCCGTGACTGTGCTCCCATCCGAAAACGCGACGCCCATGCCCATTCTTCCGCCGGCGGGAGTCTCGTCCGCCAGAGCGTATTTGTCGCTGATAGCCTTGACAGCCTCCAGATATTTGCGCAGCTCCTCCGTATCAAGCCTGTTGTCGCTTATTATGCCGGGCGCGCCTGTCGCCCAGAGGATATCGCTGAGTTCCTTCAGGTCGTCGAAATACAGTTCCGCACGCTGCTCCTCGTCAACGCCCGTCATAGGCCCGGGACCTTGCGGACTCATTATCGGCATATCGTTGCCGCTGACCGCGAGCGCGATCAAATCGCTCAGTGTCCGCGCTTTTTCCAGAGCTTCCGCGCTACCGATCAGCAGCGGCATACGGAACTGCGCGGGCAGACAATAGAGCTTTCCGTCATGAGTGTAGGGTTTGAGCAGGCTGTCGTAGACTCCCCCGGTATCGATGAGCATGCTCATATCCATGAGCATCCCCCTGTCCGTGTAGCTCTCCGCAGAGCAGCCGTCAAGAATGAGCACGTCCGGGCCGCTGCCGCCCAGAAGCCGGGTATTCAATGTCCTTATCGCGTCGGCTGCCGACACGGCGCTGCTCCCGTCCATAGCCACTTCGTATTTGATATATGAGTCCGGATACTTTTTCCGCAGTTCGGCAATAGCCGCGCGAACGAAACTGTTGTCCTCAAGCGACCAGACCGTGATGGTTTTATCGGGGTCGACAGTCGCGTCTTTGTCCCAGACATATTTATACAGGCGGTTTGACTGATTGTTGCTGAGCAGATTTACAACGATACTGCCGTCGCCGAGTATGAAAAACGAGTCTATAGCGCTGCGCGGGGCTCCGATCGAGTAGGCCGTGCTTTCGAGCACTGTGCTGATCTCGCCGTCGTCGCCTACAATCATCAAGTCGCCGTCATACGCCGCGTAAAAGCCGCCTTTGCCGTCTGGCGTCAGCACAAAGCCTTCCGAGGCTCCGATTCGCATGTGCATCGCGCCTGCCCCGGTCGATTCGCCGCCGAGCTTGACGTCCGGCTTCCCGGACGGCTTTCCGTCGCTTGCGCTGAATGTAGAGACGTTTCCCGCCACATCCATGATGTATAGTGCCGCTTCGTCAAACGCGGACGCCATTATGGTGTCAGAATGGATCTCCGCTATAATCTGTCCTGTGCCGAGGTCGCATAGAAGCGTTACCGGCCTCATCGACATAAACGTTCCCCCGCCGGTAGAACTGCCTGACGGGCCTCCTGGCGGCGCATGGCTTGATTCTATGAATGGGGCGTCCGGGTCATCGGGCGGGGCGTCCGGGTCATCGGGCGGCGCTTCGCCCGAAGTCGTGCGCGGAGGGCCGGTCTGGGGGCCTTCCGTAGTCACGCTTCCGCCGACCGGGCCGCCCTGCCGTACGGACTGGGAAGCCATGCCGCCCGCCGTAAAACTGATAAGGACCCTGTCGCCCGTCGCCTGCAATTGCGAGACAAAGACATTCTCGCCGTTTGCAATAGCTTTATCTATGTCCACGACGGGATATGGTTTGCTGCTGCCGTCCGGAGCGACGATCTCGAGCCCCTCTCCCTGCATATAGACCAGCAGCGACCCGTCCGGCAGCAGAGCGCCGCCCTGGACGGAAAAGTAGCGGTCGGTGTTTCGCCCGGGCCCCGGCGACACGCTCCAGTTTGCGCCCCCGTCGGCGCTCTCAAAGCGGTTGCGCAAACCGGCGTCAAAACACACGATGTTTCCGCCGTCGCTCAGGTAGCTGGAAAAACGCCCTTCAACCGGAGGTGTTATGTCAAACTCTACAAAGCGGCCGTCATCGTAAGTAACGCCGCTCCCGTTCCCGCCTCCGCACGCAGTTGAAAACATCATTATTCCGGCGAGAAGCAGGCAGAGGATTTTTCGTGAATGTATCATTTCTTTAACGCTCCTTATATTATTTGACTACCCCGGCGCTGCGCGCCGCCCCTCCCGGGGGAACTGCGGGCACTTTTTTTCTGTTCTCATTCCGCCGCCGAGTATATGTCACAAAACTGGAATGAAGCTGGAATATACGAGCCTATTTTAAAATTGCTTTCGGGCGCGCGAAATGATAATATCGTTACAGGCGGATTACAGCTTCATTAAAGGTTCGGGATGTATTATGTATCCATTATATATTGCTGGAGTTAAGCTTGAAAATTCTACTTGTTGAGGATGAGAGGGACCTTGCCGACGCCGTCGCGGCGGTCCTTCGGAAAAACAACTATACAGTTGAGAACGCTTATGACGGCGAGTATGGGCTTGATTGCGCGCTCAGCGGCGTCCATGATATTGTCGTTCTGGACATAATGCTGCCAAAATTGGACGGGCTTCGCCTGCTTACAGAAATGCGCGCCGCGGGCCTTCAAACGCCGGTGCTCATGCTGACCGCGCTCGGCGAAGTTCGCGACAGGGTCGCAGGCCTGGATTGCGGCGCCGACGACTACCTGCCAAAGCCGTTTCATACGGACGAGCTGCTGGCGCGCCTGCGCGCTTTGTCGCGAAGAAAAAGCGAGCTTCTTGTCGACGGCGTCGTCTCGCTCGGCTCACTGAAGTTTTGTCCCCACACGCTTACGCTTACCTGCGGCGGCAGGGAGACGGGGCTGACCTTGAAGGAGTCGCAGTTGCTGGAGTTGCTGGCTGCGAACAAAGGCAGATATGTGTCGAAGGATGCGATCATAGAAAAGCTGTGGAACTATGACGCCGACGTTTTTGACAGCCATGTGGAAAGCCAGGTCTCCCTTCTGCGAAAGAAGCTTGCAGCGGCTGGCGGCGGGCTGAGCGTGAAGTCGTCGAGGGGCGTCGGGTATCGGCTGGAGAGCGGAGAGTAGAGAGTGGAGAGTGGAGGGTGGAGAGTGGAAAGATGAAAGTTGAAAGTGTAGTTAGCGAGGATAAATATATCCGCGGCGGGAAGTAGAAAAAGGTCAAGTGTTTCGAGTTAAAAGGGTGTGTTTGCAAATGTTCAGGAAAACACGTAACAGAATTTTGCTGCTCAACATGGTGATGGTTTCATCCGTGGTCATCGTCGCTTTTTCGGTGATATTTATCACGATATACACGCGCGTGCAAAACGACAACCTGGAGAAGCTTATGACCGCCATGCCGCCGCATATTGTCATATCGTCCGACGAATCGTTCAGGCATGGTTCAGGCATACGCTTTGAACAAGACGAGGCAGGAACATTTGTTACAGGTTTCTCCGGACGTATCTCTCCGGACGCGGGGCTTTCCTTTTCCCTTACGCTTGATCCGGATTTCAATGTTGTTGAGGTCAACTCAATGGTCGATCTGCGTGAGGAATCCTACAACATTATGGCTGCGAGGGCCATTGAGACCGCGGGCAGACATGAGACGATCTCAATTGAGGGGCGGACATGGCAATACATGGCTACTCCGATAATGACTATCCACAGAGAGGCTGCGGGCGAGTCGGCAGAGTTCGCTGAAATCTCCGCCGGGTTCACGCATATCCGCTATTTGGATATAACGGATTCTCAGCGTACCATCCAGTCTCTTGCCATAACTCTGTCCGGTGCGACTTTGGCCATCCTTGCCGTTTTCTTTTTCATCAGCCGTTTTTTCGCCGACCGGGCAATAAAGCCTATGGAGGAAGCCTGGGAAAAACAGAACCGGTTTATAACTGACGCTTCCCACGAGTTAAAGACCCCGCTGTCGGTGATAAGCGCCAACTGCGGAGTCTTATACGCGGATAAAGAGGAAACTGTGGAAAACCAGCTCAAGTGGGTCGACAGTATCATGAGAGCCGGCGACCGGATGACTGGGCTTGTGGGCAGCATGCTTTCATTAGCCGGCATGGAAGATTCGCAGCTGGAGCTGCTCTGTTCGCCTTTTGATTTAAGCGCTGAAGTAACCGCCGCCATATGCGATATGGAAGCGGCGGCTTTGGAGAAGAACCTTGTCCTGACGAAAGAGATCGCTCCGGAAGTTACTGTGGAAAGCGACAGAGAGCATGTCCGCAGGATACTGTCGGTTTTACTCGACAACGCGGTCAAGTACACGGACATCGGCGGCGAGGTCACGGTCTTGCTGAAAAAGGAAAAGCGCCGCGCTTTGTTGTCCGTCCGCAACAGCGGAGACGGCATTCAGCCGGAGCACTTGCCCCGGCTGTTCGACCGCTTCTATCGCGCGGACCCGTCCCGCTCGTCTGAAAACGGCGGTTACGGGCTGGGGCTTGCTATCGCGAAGGCGATCGCGAACCAACTCGGCGCGGAACTGTCCGTTGAAAGCGCACCGGGAGAGTTCACGGAGTTCAGGCTGTTGCTGTGAGTGCTTAATGTTGGTATTTGGTAGGTTCGGTAGATCCCTGGCTTTCTGCACGATCACAACAATCTTAACGCTTGGACCGCACGCTTGCGGCAGTTCACATTAGCTGTTTCTTGCAATGTACCGCGCGACTTCCCGCCGCACGAAAACGATATAGTTATGATATCCGGGGAAAATCATGTTTAATAATTGTGTCACTATATAAAAATATATGATATAATGATTGCTGCGCAATCATCATATACGGATTTGAGTCGTGGCGCGGGACGCGCCACATGACACATTATATCAACGCTGCGCTTATGATATAATGATTGCTGCGCAATCATCATATACGGATTTGAGTCGTGGCGCGGGACGCGCCACATGACACATTATATCAACGCTGCGCTTATGATATAATGATTACTGCGCAATCATCATA
>Ga0123353_10016181_pt1 | contig 10887 bp, 10 predicted proteins | sample TergutLab28metaG_3_FD_92763 | JGI IMG/M metagenome (GOLD analysis project Ga0123353, IMG submission 92763) | Labiotermes labralis P3 segment gut microbial communities from Petit-Saut dam, French Guiana - Lab288 P3 | ecosystem: Host-associated > Arthropoda: Insects > Digestive system > Gut ... | reverse complement strand
TCTTCATAAAACCAGCCGTGATAACGTCAAATTCACATTTACAGTTATGGTTTAGTTGCATATCAAGAAAATTTCACGTTCCCAGACCCAAGTTGTCAGTAGCTACCGCCACCAAAGTGAAAGTTAGGCACAATACACTGCACAGACGTCACACGACAGCTGTTTTACGCTCTTACATTCTGCAAACTAGACTAAATTCAGACATGCCTCCTACCATTCGATCCAGAATCTTTTGCCTTCTCTGCTACCCAAAAATACAAATATTAAGATATGTAGAATTACAATTCTTCCTGTTGCTTCAGACGAGTGTGAAACTCGGTCGCTCACACTAAGGGAAGAACATAGGCTAAGGGCTATTGGGAATACAGCATTGAGGAGCATAGTTGGTTCTGAGAGGGACGAGATAACAGGGTTGAGAAGAGACTGCACAATGAGGAGCTGTATGATTGGTACTGCTCATTAAATATTATTCTGGTGATTAAATCAAGAAGGATGAGATGAACGAGGCGCATGGCTATTATGGGGAAGAGGACAGACGCATAGCGGGTTTCAGTACTGACACCGGACGGAAAGAGAAAATTTAGAAGATCTAAACGTAGAAGGTAAAATGATAATGAATTGTATCTTAAGGAAATCGGTTGGCAGGGCATAGACTGGGTTGATCTGACCTATGACAAGGACAAGTGGCAGGCTGTTGTGAACAAGGTAATGAAATCTCGGACTCCATAATACGCAGGGAATTTCTTGAAGAGCCAAGGAATTGTTACCCTCTTAAGGACTGTGCATCATGAAGTTTGGTTGGTTGGTTGGTTGGTTGGTTGGTTGGTTCGTTGGTTTGTTGGTTGGTTGGTTGGTTACCTAGCTCACTAGACTAAGGAAAATCATTCCCTTCTGTTTCGTTAGATGTTCGTGATACTGAAACATGTTTTAAAAAAATCTATGCCATCATCACGCTCACATCGTGTCTCAAATTCAGTTTTTACTCTAAGACTCTTCTAATAAAACAGATAAATTTCAATTCGAGCTTTATTTAAAGTGGATTTCATAAATCGCCGATATTCACCATAATTAAACTTGTTCACTATTCTGCACAATAGTTCCAATACCAAATTTCATCAAAATCCTGTCAGTAGTTTCGGAAATAAAGCACGAGGACACGCGACCTCTCAACTACGCCGCCGCTCAATGCACTTCGCGCACAGCATGTATAACACCACATGACAAATAAGGCAGTCTAAAACTAAAATCCTTCAGAAGTTCTAAAAGCGACTATTCGATGTTTCATTGTCACCACATTAATGAATAATTAACTATCAAGGCTTCAAATAAAGAAAAGGCCGATTTATTTAACTAATTACAATGGCTTATTCCAGCCGCATGGTCCAGACTGATTTCAAAATCATTTTTATGTAATTACAGCTAACCACGTATTACGGGTTTTAGTTGGGAAATTAATTTTAACAATTCAGCATACGCCGTGCACTGACGTCACATGTGCATTTTCATTCCATCCGTCAGTCTGTTTAAGCGTAGGAATGCTGAGTAACATAAAGAACATAGTTAATATAATACAGTGTTAACATCTACACCTGTTTATGTCACCTCCACATGAAAACAGTTTCATACAGAATGATTTTTAAAATGTTTAATATTTATGTGTCGTCTGATTTGAAAATTTTACATTGAAACGCCATAAGCCGTTGACCTGTGTAGGCAGTCTATAAAGAACCACCGTCAAAATATGCGTGATATTTTGATTCTTGAACCCTGAGGATACGACCCATGGGTTGTCCTGAAACATCGGTAAGAAAATATCACTACTCACTGCGTAACAACCCACAAGAGCGCAGTTCTCATTGACATATATCCTCATACATAAACAATAGCCATGTTTGCTTCCCTCATATTTTTCGAAAAAGCAGCACCCTGCCTCCTGCCTTGTATAAACCTACACTTGGAATGTAATATGCAATTCCAACACCGGATACACACAAGCAATTTGTCAATTCTCGACAGGTGGAATTTCGAGGCTGAAGGCCGGGAGCGAGTCGTTCTTGTGGCAATGGTGATAGCGGATTGGCGGAAAACACGCAACAACTTTGTAACGTCACCTGCAGAACAGGCCCGTTCGCCAGCTGTGCAATTTTCTTTATCGACCATAAAGTAAAAAGATATCCACAGAAAACTAATGCATATTCTGGCCGCATATGTGCGAAGCTTATTTATCTCTCCAGAGAGCATCTTTTCTGAGTGCGATTCCGCAAAATGTTACGCCATAACTGCATTGTCGAAGAATGGGGATGGTATGACAACAACATGTTTCGGTGTTAAGTCAGTGGCAGGCGGCTTACGGCACTTCTACACAGAGTAATAAACGTTAGCACGTAATGCAGCTTCAAACTCGTCACAGTACGAAACGGCCAACATTAACGTCTATTTTAATGTTAATATGTGCAGGGTATTAAGAGAGAGATTTGTTACACTTTCGCAGAACGATCCTGACATTTAATTATATCCACATAACCGAATATTCCCACACCCCAAGTTGAACGCCCAATGGATGATAGCGCTACAAAAATATGGTCATGTTGCAGTTTTTCATGCGTTACCTGTACACTGCGAAGGTCCGTCCTTGAGCCGATAGCGAAGCCAAGGCATACACGCAGGCCAATTCATGCTAATAAAATATTTGGAAACCCAAGGACGATATTTATGAAACTAGCATGAGTATTTCTAGCTTAATTGTCTTTTGTCATTCAGATGTTAACTGTATGCTCATTACACGTGATAATATTACATGGACTACAAACTCTTCCTCGTTTTGTTACGTAATTGGTAATCAATAAAAGTTCTCATTCTCTAAAACTTCTCTCACCATTATCTCCACAACCATTCAACTTCTGATATACATATATTTGGTTACAGTGAATGTAATTTAATATAAGATATGAAATTTTATATACATATGTATAATATATATAATACACATATATAGAGAGACACTAACACACATATTCAACATGAGGTAAAAATAAATACTAAAAATTATCTGTATTAAGAACTGGTTTATTGCACGGATGTTTGTGTCAATTTGCACAGTCCACTAACACCAAATTTTATTCCAGAATTCCTTTTAAATTGCGCGAACTCCCGGATAATGACGAATCTGTGTCGAAAAAAAATAGGAGAGAAACAAATATCCACATATCCATAAACGAATGTGTATTTTGATGGTTATGGTGATTTACAAACACTTGAATCCAAGCTCATTGTACCAACAGAGCCTCAAAGCTTCCAATTAATTTGTTTCTTTCGCAGAAGACCTTCGGGTCTGCAGCATTCTTGTTCGTCTTTACAATATTACTACAAGTTCTACCAGCATCCTAGAGTGTAAATTTTGAACACACGTATTTGCTCATTTCACACTTCAGAGGGTAATGATACGCTGAATTACACTTAAAGCTGCAGTCCGTACCGCGCAGTAAACACACTCCGTCTCGGTTATAAAAACCAGTCAGTTGATGCTGTATAGAGAAATAATCGCTGTTTGTTCTGAGATCCACACAAAACACATAAATACACCGTGTGGGCGGAACGTAGAATTGCTGAATGTTACACCTGGTGGTACGAATAGTAACCACTGGCCTTAACGAGGTTACGTTTTCCATGAAAATAAAAGGTGTTTAACATCATGATGTAAAACAGAGAGTTTTGCCAGTTAAAACACCTCAATATCCTGGAATTAAATTGTAATCGATTTACAAGATTTTATGGCCTTCTGAAGCAAGTGGCTTCCGTTCTATCTGCAGACACTTGCCATTCCTCCCAATTCATTAGTCACTAATCTTCCATCCATTAGGGGATACACTGCCTCAGCTACTGACAGCGTTCTTAAATAAATCATAAAGTTGAAACTGATTCCAGTAATAAGGCGTCCAACAGCGTACAAAGTGTGATCAAAACATAACCGGACTATGACATTGCCCTAGCCAGTACAGTTCCACTGTCAGTTTACGGTAGAAGACAGTCTGCGGAATAATACGCAGTTTCGGAACCGCTGGACCTGTCACTCACAAGAAAGGGTCGCGAAGCCAAGTCTTACTTTTCATGTGCCTTTTTATTCAGTAAAAGACATTCGGTTACACAAAGACGTGTGTTAAATAAATTACGTTTCATTCTACACCCAGGACACGGAAATACGTGTCACGGATCTCAGGATTCAAGCTTCCTGTACTGCGACGTCGTGCCGTTGAGTGAGTGGTTTCTAAAGTTTTGAAGGGTCGTAGAGGTCTCATCTTCAGGGAACAAGACTGTTTGGTTCTGAAGATGAAAGCACTAGGTTGCTTCGAAACGTTGGTAACCACTCATCCAAAGACAGAGCGTCACATCGAAGAAGACTTGAAAACTCAGCAACACAGCAGCGAAAACCTGATATCTGCTTCCCATGATGATCCACTCTCTCTCCAAACCTCATTCCACGGATAATCCACCCTCTCCAAATTCCCCCGCCCTCACCCCTCTTACCCTCGACAAATCTTGCCATTCTGTCTACTGCACTCACGACCAGCCTTTTGGGCTGGTTAAGTTATGCCAAAAAGGGATGGAGAGAAATGCAGCAGTGGGTAAGGAGAGGGCACCTTCTTCTTCACCAGCCATTGCACTAGAAGTAGGAGCCTTTAAAAACGTAAATTTATCAGTGTGGGTAACGACGCAATGGGCACAAAAGAATATGTGGCAGTAGAAGTATATATATCTACACATATTCTTAATCTCGTTATTGGGCGACGGCGACCACTTACCCCCGGGAAAGACAGCCGGCATCCACTGAACAGAAGGCAGGGTGGACACTAGAGCCGGTCCGGACATTGTGGAGAAGATAAAAATCTGTTGCAACTGCCGAAAATCGAAACATGACCGCTCGGCCGTTCAGGCCGGTGTCTACTGCGTTATCCCGGCTCCATATGGCTTAGGAAAAGCTGCTACGACAAGTTGACCTTACTTTAGTAGAGGTAAGAAAGAAAAGTTAAATGCCGTGGTGGGTCTACACGGTTAGCGGTGGAATAACCTGTGGTGGGAGACAATGGACACTTCGGACATCTATCTGTGACATTAATCGCCAAACTTTTGCTTGCAAATTTGTGTCCCATCATGTGAGTTAGTTTACTGATGAGGATGAGGGGATTGTTTGTGTCGCAACCGTGATGTTTGACTTAAACTACAGAACACTCACTGATTATAGCAGAAAATTGCTCTAACGGGAAGAGCGCCACAGACTTTCACAAGCTTCACTGCTACTGTCGACTAGGGCAATTAAAATCAATTACGCATGCGCGCTGGTTGGGACACATTTAAATCCGGTGTTTCCATCTTTACTTACGAGGTTAAGCTGCAAACATCAATCATTTCACATAAACGCACCTACACACACACACACACACACACACACACACACACAGACACAACACTGGAATTTGATAATGAGAAAAGATAACGCGGCAAGCACTCACAATCACTGGCAAGCGAACGCAGTAAATGCACTTTGTACTGCACTGTATTTCCTTGGAAAACGAGTTGACAGCAAGGTGGCTGCCGTTACTTTCAGCATGCGCAAACCCCACAAAGAAAGTAAATGTGTATGTTGTTGTTGTTGTTGTTGTTGATTTTGCTGCTGTTGTTGCTGCGATTGAAGGGGCGCCTAATGTATTATAAAAACATTATTGCAGGTGTGGGCACTGTAGAAACTGGTGCTTAATTCTGTGGGGTGGGGATTGTTTCGTTAAAGCAAAATTCGATAAAAAGACCGCAGTGAACTCTAAACTACGAATCTGAACTACACTGCAGGACTTCCATTATGCTTACAATTATGGCAGGATCCCTGAACTCATTAAGTCACATTTAATAAAAATAAATTTAAATGATACCACGAAATAAACGTTACATTCTAAGCGTGAAAGACGATTACGACCTGATACTTTTTGATCACACTTTGTACTTAGCCTACTGTCATCGTCTCGAACAATGGGCGACAAAGAAGGCTTTGACTGAAGAGTGTAGTGAAACGCGGCGTTGAATCAATTATCTTCAAGGAATGGGAGCTTCTCTCGGCGGTAGAGGGCTTTTCCCCAACCTCAGAATTGTTCTTGTATCATTTCCGACACGTGCACTAACGACCCAGGGGGGGGTTGGCACTATCAATCATTGTCTTCGCCTTTCTCGTACATTCATCACGAAGAGACAAACAAGGCAGTTAAACTTATAAAAATTTCACAAGAGGACCCCACTCAAGCCCTGAAGTGTTGCGGAAGCACCCATTTCTAATTTCGTAATCCAATTCTTTATAGAGCCTCCACTTTAAAACACAAACACAAAGGAAATATTCAACTCGGCACTCGTCAGTGTTCGGATACATCGCGTTGGTCCTGTCACTTGCTGGAACACCGTAGTTTTCACTATCCGTCGCAATGGAAGCAGGCTTTCTACGAGTAGAGATGTCGTGCTGGGTGAGACAGTAAAAGAAGCGCCATGTATTATTAACAACACGATCCCATACATAATTTTCTGGGCATGAAAACCCCAAGAGGACCATTCTATTTTTATACGGATATTTAAACAAATAAGAACATTTATTTGCTACCTCTGGAGTACAGTAAGAACTGCTTGATACGAGACCAGAGCTGCCAACCCACACATTTTTGCTATTCCTTACACATGGGATCACAGAACTGTATTACGATGCTAACCAGAGCGGCCTAAACGTAACGCACGTTTTCACAGGCGCTCTGAAAAAACAGTCCGGAAATTACAGGTTAACTTTCATTTTTGTCTTATTTGCTATAACAGAATATATAATTTAATAGTTCAAAATGTAAAAATTACAAGAGTAATTCCAAAATGTTGTAAAGCCACAAAGAAAACAGACACGAAACTGTAACGATGAAAAATCAAATATGAACAAACAAATGCACTTATTAAAATACAATTCGTGACAAGAATCAAACTGCTACGTGTTTCGGCATCGGGCGCCATCCTAAGGGAGTTATAGAACAAAGGAATACAAATCCAACACGATAATCTAGATATTGCATCACCCTAGATTAGCATGTTGGACTTGTGTCCCTTTGTTCTATAAATCCCTTAGGATGGCGCCCGATGCCGAAACACGTAGCAGTTTGATTCTTGTCACGAATTGTATTTTAATAAGTGCATTTTTTGGTTGCTATACTGATTGTAAGAATATGTTGCACGGTACGAATGACACAATATTTGTAACAACGTACGTCAGGGTGGACGTATTGCTTACTGACTGGCTTCCGAAGGCAAATGGCTTTATACTCAAGTGTCTGACTTGAAGCAGGCCTGAGAAAAGTCACCGTTTATGAGACAAGTCAGAGCAGTGAGGAGTACATCACACTTTAGTGTCGGCGAATCTTGTTAGCTTCACTATGAAGTCAGCTGAAGCAAGTTCTGTATATTCTGAATATCCGCCGTCACTTCTTTTGTATTTTACGTCGACAGTAATCCGTCTTGCACAGCGGTTAAATACTTCTTGTTCACAAATATCTAGAAATATCTGGTAGTTCTGAATGGGTGTAAACTGATTTTACGGAAGGAACAAATACCTAACAATATCGGATAGCGACATACTGAATGCCACATCAGGGTGCAGACAAATTTAGCCTCGCTTGCTGCACCCAAAGGCACACAAGTGTGTCTACATGCAATTTTCCAATTTTCCACGTTTTTACATATTGTGAGTATTTTTACAGTCTTAAATTTCCACCAAGCAGGTAGACTCAGTAATCACCCTTAATTTTAAAATGCTAACAAAAGACGATCCTCTTTAATCAAATTTCCGTTACGGTTTATAAATCGCGCAATGTTTTATACATGTCCCACTTTGCCCTATACATACGTTAAGCAAAAGGGCTGCAAGTTCTGACAAGAGGTCTTCTGCAGTACAAATCCGTAAAACTGGTCCCCGTACACCGACAGGAAGCCACTGACCTATCGTCTCATCTTCCACAAAACTCTGTGGTATTTTCAGCGCTTGATTTCCCACTTATGTTTCACTTTACATTAGTATTTCCCTAGTTTCTCATATCCACTATCTTAGCGAAATTAGTTACTCTCTGGCGTCCTATTTCTTTATATATATAAGCGTTTCCTGTTCAGAACTTTTTGACTCTATCTGTGTCTTTTTCTTGCATTTCATCTCTTCTCCTCTGTACAGGAAGCAAATTCCCAGTCTACATTACCCTTTTCCTCAGATATGACACAAATACAGTAATAATTTTATTACCTGTATAACACCGACCGCAGTTTCAATATGGGAATATTTTTTATGTATGTCGATAAATTTACATCGTGTTCAGACGTTTCAATTAACTTGCAAGTACTCCAGAATGCTGAACTACAGAATTCTTCAGAAAAGGCACTTCGTCGGGATAAAAAATATGTAAGTCATAATGAAGAAGGATATAAGACTTCTGGGGTGTGACGCTGTGTCGCTGGACGAATGGTTTCCGACGTTTCGAAGGGACTATTGGGTTTATATTCTGGGGTCGAGCAGTACAAGTGCCTTCTACTCTAACTCTTTGACATCCGAATACGAAAGCAATAGCGTACTCCGAAACGTCAAAGACGAGTGACCCAACTACACGGCGCCATATCACGAAAAAAAACTTAATTTTCGGCGCAACGTCAAATGTCAGGAAACTCTCGTGAAATCTAACGAGAAATTATTTCTATAATACCCAAAATAAAATACTCCGATCCTTTACACATTTTGTTTCACTCCCCTTTCCTTCCTAGCTCTGATGTGTGTTGGGTTGCAACACTGTATTAAGTCAGACGTTCGTCTCCGATCTCCAGCTGCACAGTAACTAAGTACGTGCAAAGTACACGTTACTACTGGCACGGTGTAGGATACACGTCCAATATATGACCTGTCACAAGTGGTTTATTATACATATTTTAGGCGTTTTCCAGTAAAAATCCTTATGTGAAGTCTACGCTCTTCCCTCCGTCTGTCCATAATCCTGCTTCTCCTATTAAGCCGTTGCAAGCATATTCAAGAACTTCTGTATAGAGGTCCCTTAAAAAGTCGTCGAACAAAGTGAGTGTGTCCACAGGTTCAGCACAGTGACAGACCCACCTTACTTAGGGGCGTAAATAAAATTATACCCTCATTCTCTACGCCTTCCATCCGACGTGGATGAAATTCGACGCCGAAAACATCCACGAACAGCCATTCTGTAACTGTCAGTGTCACGACACAGGTTCAGTACAAGTAGCACTTTACTGGCGGGGTTACTTAATTTCTACCCCCAATTTTGGCAATTGTTTTTAATGTGGTAGAATTTGGGTACAATTCTGCTGAGCATTTCCTTTATTTTCATGAAAATTTGCTCAAGGAGCTTCTGTACTTATGGACGTACTAATTAAAATTACATTTACCTGTTGAATGCGAAAGTGTATGTTATTTTAAGAGTAACGAGCGCCTCGGTAAAGTCTTCTTACCAAGTCACGTAGCACACACCTTGCACAGGCTTTCTGGTATATTCAGCCATGTCTTCAGCTCCTGAGAGCGACGGATTACACGGCCGTTACTGGAAAGCATGGAATGGCAGGAGGTTATTGCCTAAATTCAGGTGAGCAACCAGAATTTTTCACGACGGGGCAGTCCCTTTCTGAGTGGCATCTATTACTGTCTGCGTGTGTTTTGGTGTGCCGCCGCGAGAATGTCGGGGCTCGAATTAGAGCAGCGAACAAACATTAAATTTCTTGTTAAACTTGGAAAGAGTAGGAACGAAATCAGAGAGATGTTAGTGCAACTTTACTGGGATAATGCTATGAAGAAAACAGCAGCTTATGAGTGAAACGTTTTGCTGAGGGAAGAGAAAGTGCCACTGGCGAAGAGAGATCAGGACGGCCAGTAACAAGCAGAACTGAAGAAAACGTTGCAAACGTTCCTCAAATTGTGCGTGAAAATCATCGGCTGACTGTCAGCAGCATAGCAGAGCAAGTGAACATCGACAGAGAAACAGTTACGAAAATCTTAACTGAAGATCTCGAAATGAGGAAGGTGTGTGCAAAAATGGTCCCAAAGGAGCTCAACGAAGAATAAAAGCAAAGAAGAAGACACACACACACACACACACACACATATATATATATATATATATATATATAATTCATGTTTTATTTTAAAAGTTATGCTACATAAACTCCGCGCCTCCTCGTGGCATGACTGCAATGCTGCACCTCCAATACACATTACAAGTCACCTAATAAACTGAGCTCAAAATTTAAAAGCAAAAGAGTAACAAAAAACCGCCCACGACATTCAGTGACAGACAGGTGTGTGAAAACTGATTTGACAAAGTTCCCTGCACTTCCGAAATTTAGCGATCACCCTAATGTAAAATTGCACTTTATCCTATTCTCTTGGTAACAGAAATGTGATAGGAACATAACAAGCTTAATAATGATGAAAAAACTGTTGTGGTAATTATACTGTTACAAGCTTCGGCTCTCGCGTCATTGTTTCATAATGAAGACTGATGACGACAGGCTTGCTGCTGCAGCACGTGTAATGATGTGCTACTGACTATCAGAGTACAGGCCATGAAAAGAGTTTATTACAAAACAAAACTCTCCACTTGTCACTCCGTTGTTATGTACACTGTGTGAATATCCAGACTGTGAAAAATGTGGAAAAGAGACAGCTCATTCAGAAGAGTGGCTGGCAATGGACAGCTTGATCGGCCAACTTGGTTACACTGTCCATATGAGCTGTGATATGTGCACAGTGGCTGGCTATGGACAGTGTAACCGGCCAACTTGGTTACACTGTCCATATGAGCTCTGATATGTGCACAGTGGCTG
>Ga0123353_10016180_pt1 | contig 10887 bp, 6 predicted proteins | sample TergutLab28metaG_3_FD_92763 | JGI IMG/M metagenome (GOLD analysis project Ga0123353, IMG submission 92763) | Labiotermes labralis P3 segment gut microbial communities from Petit-Saut dam, French Guiana - Lab288 P3 | ecosystem: Host-associated > Arthropoda: Insects > Digestive system > Gut ... | reverse complement strand
TGGCGGACGCTTGTGAGTGCGGTAATGAACCTTCGGGTTCCGTGAAATGCGGGGAATTTCTTGACTAGCTGCAAACCAGTTAGCTTCTCAAGAAGGACTCTGCGCCATGGAATAAGTAAGTAAGCGTATACAATAAATTTTTAACTTTAGATATTTATGTTGCCACTCATTTTGCTGCTTCGTGGACTGTCAGCCTATACAGGCCTATGATACTTCAAGTTTTACATAGGAAATAGTGTGTGTAACAGAAGGTTCTGAACTGAAACGTACTTACAGTGGTCTTAACTTCGTTAAAGCTGTAATAAGCTATTTCACTCTTGTTGCCGAATGTTGACCTGTGTTACCTTTTGAAAGCATGAATCAACTTCTTTTACAACGGGTCCTTATTTAGTTGTACGTGTATCTTTCGTCATTTCCCCCGCGCTTGTGGGCGATCGACTGACTGATTTACTTTCACACGACAAGCGAGCCGACAAAAAACGACAAACGGTTTTTGTCAGTTAAAATAATGATAGTATATTATGACTGCATCCTCTCTGGTGACGAGATATTCTACTCAGCTACTGCTTCTAAAAGTGTTGTCTACTGAGGTGTTAAGAGAGCTTCAGTGATTTGTGTGGCATTTATATTTTCTCCTCATAAAGTAATATGATTAGCGTACACCGAAAGATTGTGTGTCGCATTTGATTTCCCTCGGTTTTCTTCAGGCTTCATAATATTGGGTGTATTTAAGAGCCAAGAGGAAAGGCATTGATTTTCCTGTTTTAGACCACTGTGAACACAAAATTCCTCTAAATCATTTTAACGCATTTACTGTTTTTTTTTTTTTACTTATTTAGTTATGGGCGGTTTATTTCACGACGCTTTCAGTATCTCAGTTCGCATATACAGCGTTGAATGACAGGGTAATTGAAGGAAAATTAATTTAAAAGAAACTGAAAGAAAGCGGCCGTGGCCTGATTGGCGTGTCGTGAAATAGTCCAGGGATAGACTGAAGAAAACAATGAAAAGTCAGTATAGCTGGTGTTCGGCCGAGTTTCGCGTCCGGGAGTTTTAATTACGCCATGCGATTGTTCTAATTAGAAGTATTGTAGGACGTTAAGTTGTGCGTGAGTGTCATGCTATGTTACAAGTCACCACACCCACCCACTCCACATCCGCTTCTTTAGGAAGACTTCACCTACCCCTTTGTTTTAAACGCACCCCTAAGGGTTGCATGATTTAAGGATCCTGCTGTTGACAGAGAAGCCACGCGTTCAGAGGCTGCAGTTTGCAAATATTTGGTAATGTTTGGGGTTTAACAACACCCTATGATGTAATTCACCCCGCGATTTTGATGTTATATAAAGAGGTCATCACTTGCTGCAGTAATCTCTGCCCGAATTTGTTTCAGAATTCTTTGTTACGGAAGTCTCGCTAATTTCTCAAGGAATTATCCGATATTGCATTATGTCATGTATCACCCATAGCACATTCATCTGTTACCTTGTTAACATCCACCAACATACCCTGCCCTTCAAGATCCTTGATTGGTGTCAATATCAATTCTTAAGTGTCCAAAACGAGCCTTCTACCAGGTTTCCCCAGTAACCAGCCGCTCGGTCAACACTGGCGTACCTGATATAAGTCATAACACTCGGGATATAACACGAGTGTTGAACCAAGGTTCTCCTGAATACATATATAGAGCTTTGTTGCTACACCAAACTGCTCACTATTGCAGGCTTTGTTTAAGCACGATTTAGTTAAACTGGCTGGTTTAGGCGTTTAGCAGTCGAATGAGAATGTGCAGTAGTTCCATTTAAAATTACGGATGGGTTACTGTGTAGCTAATAGACGTTTCTTGTTGAGGGTGGACACACACTTAGCTCTTATTGACCGAGATGTTCTCTTTGCAAGGATCTCCATAAAATACCTCAGACGGCATGACACAGCCAGGTTAGGGGCGGCGAGCGGGGTACGCGGTGGCGCTGTTGGTTGAGCTACTGTGCTACAAGCCGGAATGTCGCGGGTTCGATTCCTGGTGGTGTCATTGGAATTTTTCCGGTCGCACTATGGCCCTAGGGTTGACTCAGCCTCTAACAGAAATGAGTATCAGGAATATTTCCTGGGGGGTAAAGGCGGCCGGTGTGTAGGGCTGACAACCTTACCACCTTCATGTGCCGATTTTATTGAAATCTGGAAGCCTCAACGTCCTGGAACCCTCAGGGCCTATCCAGACCTATAATGGGATTGCTTTACCTTTTACTGGAACTTTGAAGTTTGACGTTACTAATAACAGATGTTGCAGTTATACTTGGTTAAACAACAATATCATTTATCATCATCATCATCGCTCGAGCAGTAGACCAGTGCAGACGTTCCTTCTAATTTATCCAGTGCCTCGTGGGCTTGTGTTGGTGTATCCGTGAGTGCGGGGCTACCAAGCCGGTCGCCTCACTTGCTCTCCTGGTGCCGTGACGGCGAGCAAGGATCTGTACAGCGTTGGTAAAGAAACATTTATGGAAAACAGATATTCTTACGCTGTAGCGGACCAAGTGCTTCAAGATTTCACCAGTCCTGCTTAAGGCTGAGTGACAGTGAGTGCTCCATGTTAGCTGTGAATGGTGAGTCCACCTATCAGTGCAACTCTTGTAGGATGAAACAAAGTGCTGCGAGGAGCGACGACACCCCTCGTCGTTCTACAACGAAGGCTGATTATGATAGTGACATGTCGCTCGCAGTAAACTTTATGTGAACGTACATGCTCAGTTGGATTCCATCCATTCAATAAATTGATAGAAAATTTGGTCGACGTTGTCCTAAAATTGTCAGATGAAATTAGGATGCTGCGGAAGGACAATGAAAATCTAGACGTCAGACTGGGTCACATCTCTGCTACTGAGTGTCACTGCAGAATGTCCGCTACTCCGGGTGCAACGTGCTATAAAGCCCTGCCTCCTGCTGCTAAAGCCAACGAACCAAAATCCTACAGGATGTACTGCTGCTGGCTCCACAACTTCTGTCTCGCAACCAATCAATCCAAATAACTCAGGAGGAGTGCATGTGGCATCTGCTTATCATTTGCTATCTCAGGCTGAGATCTGTAAGGATGGCTTCACAACGGTCCTTAAGAAGACGAGGAATAAACCTGGTAATATCCGCAATCTTCCCAATTCAGGGATACATAAAAGCAAGCCGGCTATGGTCGAAGTCAGGAACTCCACCAGCCTTCCTGTGATAACTCAGAAACCTAAATTAAAATCACGTTTCATATCGCGTCTTGGTGCTGATGTCTTGGCCTCAATATTGCAGATTTCTTGCATGGACACTGAACACTAACTTCCCTTTGTTGCACCAAATTAAACACAAAATTTAACTCCCACTCATCTTTTCTTGTGTCTGTCACCGAGGACTATTTTCCCCGTGTAAACGACGGTGCAGCCGGGTCAAATGGCTGATTATTGCGCCGTTATATGGGAGGCTCGGCCCTGAACAGGCACACGCCATTGACTATCCCAACAGACCCGAGTGCCAACCGCCTGTTTAACCAACTACTAGTAACTACACATCGGAAACAGGTGTTCTCACCTATTCCGTTAGGACTGATGGAGGAGGTATTTGTCCCACCGGGTAAGTGACCACGTCTCCCGTTCATGAGTATAGTTCGTCCATCTGCAAACTCGCGCACACACTGATACATTTACTGCCAAAATGTTCGTGGCCTTCGGACAAAGGCTTCTGAACTACTTGCAGATGTCTATTCATCCAACTTCCATGTGATCTGCCTGAACGAAATCTGGCTCAATGACTCGTGCTTCAATTGCAGTTTCTTTCCTGACACATATTGGTTTGTAGATCCGGTAGGTTGAGTGTTGAGAAGACTTTTTCTGATGACTTTAATTTACTTATCGGCTACCGCTATTTTGCACCTGACACAACTGCGGACACACTTGTGCGGTATTTTGGCTGCTTTGAGCACGTATTTGACGCCCAGAACGTTCGTGTCCTTCAGGGAGACTTCACTGTACCTCTGCTCGACTGGAAACTTGGTCTATCTCCCGCTATTTCTCACCGCTACGACAAATTGAAGGACGAAGCCATATTTTCTCCACGTGTTTACTCGACTTGTCTCAGCATAATTATTTCCGCAACACTGGCAACTTGCTTGACCTTGTGTTTTCTAATTAACTGACCTTTCTGTTATCTACTATGTACACGTGCTGGTGTCCCCAGATACTTATCTCCCTCCTCAAGTGCAATTTCCTATTAGTAAATCAAATCAGTCGTCTAATATTTCTTTCAGAAATTATTCTTCTGATAATTGTTTCTTGTTATGCAACACCCGTTCCACATACGAATGGTCTTGTCTCTACAACGTGACTGTTGACTCAGTTCTTTACAGACTCGTTGTTGCTGCAGCCCAAGCAATTGAAACCGCTGTTCGTGCTGTGTATATTAAGAAAGGCGAACTTCCTCTATGGTGTTTGGAGTATTTCAAATGTTACGTGAAGAGAAAGAATTACTTCTACAGGCATTCTAAGCAATATAGGTCTAGTTACTGTCATGACAGATGTTCCTCATATCGTAAGCTTGTCAGAGCAACCATGAAGTGTGATAAGCTCATCTGGCTTAAAAGTATCGATTATTACCTCAAGACAAACCCGGTGCATTTTTGGAAATATGTTTTTTTTAAACAAAAAAACCGACAAAAATACCATTGAACTTGAAACTGACGGAAACCGTTTGAGCCAGCCATGTGAATTTGCAGAGGCTTTTGCTGCACATTTTAAGAGTGCCTTCGACAACCACTGCATGCGCGACTTTTCTACTGATCGTAGTAATTAACCAACTTAATGTACAAACTCTTGTTTTATAATAGGTTTGTTGTATGCCTCTACATGTTTCGAGCACTATGTGATCATCATCAGGAGGTCAAAATTGTATTAAACAGCATCTGGTATCATCACACCTGTAGGTGGCCGGACGGTGCACACGTTGAGAGAGGATTATACAGAGATGCACGGTCAGCAAAACATCAAAATTTTCTACTGATTTTCGGTCGTCTAATTCCATGACTATAGCATCTGCCTCTGACTCAAACGTTCACAAGACTAGGGCGCCAACGCCCATCAAAACGTCTTGGACTTGATGGAATTTATGCTTTCACTACAGAAGGCTGTTCGCATATTCTAATGCCTGTCCTTAAATACTACTTAATGATTACAGCTTTCTGTCATGTGTTTTGTATGTGTATGTTTCATATGTGCTTTTTTATTGTCCCTTATTACTTATGTTTGTATGACGTGCCGTTTCTGTAATTGAACAACTGGCTGTTGACTCGGCACATTAATAAACATGAATTGAATTGAATTATTACATCATGATCATCATCATTATCCACTTTACGTACCTCACAGTAGTTTAGCTGTTTCTCACAAGAATACGGGCGTCACTGACCAAACAATTCTTATGTACTGTTCTGCCTAAAGCTTTCGAAGTATATGGCATGTATTGAGTATTACAGCGTGTTGCATTAGAGTGTATAGAGCAGCGCGGAAATTAAGCATTTTAAAACTTTCGTGTAATTTGTTAGGAATAATACCAGTTGTGGATGTACTATAGGCCGTTGTCAGTTGCCGTATTCTTATTAGCTCTTCTTTCAAGTCTGTAGACTTATGGAGCTTCTTGGTGAGTGTGCTGTGAAGGATGTGACTGTTATGAGTTGCTGAATCTATTAAGTATGCTTGTTTGATGGTTATGTCAAATATGACTGTATGCGGTCTATTGTTATGGACAGTTCTATCAGTTATCATTTTGTTGTGGGGGATATAAGTTTTGTAAGACGATCAAACAACGCGTCCTTCTGCCTCCGATGTACCAAAAGGAGAGCTTTGCATCCGAGATCGCGTCCTCGGCCTGCTCTACCAAGAAATCATCCCTTCATATTCTGAAATCCCCTCACTGGCCGAAACGTGAATCTTGCCGTTCCCAATAGGCCGAATTTGACTCTTTAAAAGTTCAAACTAATTGGCTAAACCAAACGGCTCGGGGGAACGCTGAAATAAACGAATATCTTGGGGTGGGTTACAACCTAGCTTTCCCTAGGACGAATTATAACAGGAAGAGTCTGTATGGATTGCTTGAGGTGTGTCATCCCCGTTGTGTTAGTTCAATGACTCCACAAAAGGCACACACCTCCCAGAGTTATTAACAACATAAACATTTCCTTTTCCAAAAGTAAAACAGCACTAGTCAACAAAGGTCTAAAATACAACGTCCACTCTAAACAGGTCTGTATGGCACTTCACAAACAAACACTGCATCATGACCTCCCACTCTGAAGCACTATGCAGCCACCCATCTTCCAAAACAACCTTCTTTCCCCAAATTTCTACAGCCAGAGGTTGTATACATCTACACCGATTTGTAAGCCGAAAATAAATAATTAAATCTCATAAACGACATGTTCAAGGTTCAAATCCGAACTGCCAGTTACAATAGTGTTGCAACTATTCTGTAGTTACAGTTTGTGGTACATGTAATGTTACTTCTCATGTTCAATGTTTTGTACTTTGACATTACTACTACCCGAAGCATGTGTGCAGTGCCCCATATGGTTGTTCTCTGTTGTTCCTTGATTTAGTGCTTTTCCGGTGTATTGCTCAGGCATTTTCTGAATGATTTTAAGATGGTTCCAGTTGCCCTTATTGTTACTGATATCACTTTCCTTTACATTGCACATGTAAGGTTATTACATTTTAGAATTTTCGTGGCTTCTTTCTTGATACTATTTTTTTTTTTTCCTGAAATTGAAACATCTGTCAACTAACATATTCCTTGTTATTACTGTTGTTGTTGTTGTTGTTTGTGACCTTCAGCTACTAGGACGATACGTTTTGTCATTGCACGATATGCTGTTCTGTGTACAGTAACGCCGTTTACTGTGCTTTTTAATATAGGCTACGCTGTAACAATTGTGTACTGACAGTCTACTGTCGGTATATTCACACACTGACAGCTACGAAGACGCTTTTAAGTTCAGTTGCTGATGAATTTCAAACACATAATTATACGCCCCGAGACTAACGCAACCACACTGTTGCCAGTTATCGCAAGCACGCAAGTGGCAGTAATCACATTTATGTGCTTCACAATGTCGGTAAAGCAGCTTAGGACAACAATCAGTGCACGTATATGAATTCTGACGCATTGCATTCAAGGGCGTAGGTGTCATAATGACGGCAAGAGACGGCTTGCAGGTGTGGGGGTAAGTGTGACTACGCATATTGAATAGGTAGAAGCGGTTAGTCGATGACAGACGGTCTTCCCAGGTTCGAGCGAGGGGCTAACAATGTCTCGCCATAACAGCATCATCGTGTTACGAAATTTTAATATTATACATACTGCGCATGACGCAAAATTCAATATATCAAAACAAACTTACATGCACTGAAATGTAAACACGACAGACACGCAATCTGCTACATATTTCGGCTCTTCTTGAGTGGTCATTCAAGAAGTGCCGAAACGTGTAGCAGATTGTATGTCTATCGTGTTTACATTTCAGTGCATGTGACGTTCATAGGATAGATTGAGTGGTACGATAACTGAAGAATGAAAACCAACTAGAAGTCACTTATTATTTTGTTGTACTTCTTATAGGCTCAGCATGTTTCGGGCACTACTATGCCCATCATCAGGAGCTCACGACTATAATGTTGATTACCACACATAAGGGGACACCACGATTACCACACTCAAAGGATCACAACTATTACATTTAATAGAAACATGTTATCAAGTACAACCGAGTGACAAAGAACTTCACACCGAACATATACCACTAAGAACCATAATTTTACATTAACACTCCCTCTTCCATCTTTACAGAACGAGCCGACCAATGTGGTAATCAGCATTATAGTCGCGAGCTCCTGATGATGGGCATAGTAGTGGTCGAAACATGTTGAGCCCATAAGAAGTACAAAAAAATAATAAGTAGCATCTAGTTGATTCTTATTCTTCAGTTATCACAATGATGCACGGTCCAGCACACATCAAAATCGTGAGTGCTACGATATTTTGCACGTGGCATCGAGTTAGAAATATGGTTTGGAACGACGTACGCAGTGGAAAATTGTCGTGATATTTGGAGCTTGGAATATGAGAAGAATATACAGTTCAGGGTCAGTGCAGAAAGATGCAAGAGAATTAATGTGGTACAGGGGGTCAAGTGGGACAAGTGCGGCACTGAACTAGCAGACAGTTACATATTTTTTCTGGTAAAGGGGACACAAATAATAATTTAGGGACAGATTTTTGTAAACAAGAGCATCACGTTAGCAGTTAAGAGATTGGAACTTCAAATGTGAGGAGACTGTAAGGTTCAGGGTCACTGCGGAAATTTGCGAGAGAATTAAAGAAGTGTAGGTCAGAATTAGTGGAGGTAAAAGGTAAAGCAGTCCCATTACATGCCTGGAGTGGCCCAGAGGGTTCCAGGAAGTTAAGGCTCCCAGATTTCGTGACAACGGCACAGGATGGTGGTAGGTTGTCAGCCTTACGCACCGGCCGCCTTTACCCCCAGGTACCTCCTGGTACTCATTTCTGTTAGAGGCTGAGTCGACCCCAGGGCCATAGTGCGATCGGAGGGATTATATGTCAATAAAAAATCCACTGACACCAGCTGGGATCGAACCAGCGGTCTTCCGATTTGTAGCACAGCACCTTAACCACTGTGCAACCGCGGTCCCCATTAGTGGAGGTAGAGGGAGTCAAATGGGACAAGCGCAGCACTGAACCAGCAGAGGATTATATTATTATTATTATTATTATTATTATAAAGGACAAAAAACTATATTATGAACTATTAGCTTCCCAAGGACTTCGTTAGTATGTTAGTAGCTCAGACTGTGAACTGTAAAGAATTGTAAATGATATGGGAAAAAAGTGGCCGTGGGTGAATATAAGGTACTGAACCAGCATTTGCCTGGAGGAACTGAGGAAAGGCACGGAAAACCTTGGAGTAGACAGTGTCACTTAAATTCGAAGCGGGCACCTTCCTCCATAGTCCGAAACATTGGCGCTTGATCCAGTTTAATCCCTTGTGCTGTGCAGAATATGAACGCTATTCAACAGGCGCACGACAGGATGACCACACCACAAATTTTAAATTTTTGGTGTGTTTCAGGCGCTGTTCTTTGAACCTTCTGGTTGATTTTAATTTTTCTGCACCACTTTTCCTGTTATAACCCGCGGACCAGTTCTGTTCTCAGGAGCTTACTTACACTTGTAAGTGCTCCTGTGGTACCCAGTGACAAAACAGCTTGATCTAAGGGGTCCAACAGATTAGGTGCATCTTACCTGAAGACGGAAACAGAGCGGGCTTCCGAAACGTGGTGTTTTAGTATTTAAAAAAAGTTAGACGATGGACAAGATCCAAGACAAGAAGACTGTATCTACATGGCGATACTCTTGCGAGTACGGTATGTACCGATGGTGTAACATACACAAGTGTCGTACATCAATTTTTATGACAACTTTTCAGTAGATTTAAAAATACCTTAGATCAGCATGAGCCATTAAGATTACTTCATACTTCTAATAACCCTTGACGATAGGACGGGACCGATAGATTGTCCCGAAACGTCGGCAAGAAATTGCCACTAATCGGTGCGTAATAACTCAGAAGAGCGCAGTTCTCAGTCATTTTGCCGGTTGGTTTTGGAAGTAAAACGTGGTTTCTTGTTGTGGGTGAAGAAGGTGGTCTACGTGTTTTGGGAGATACAGGGCGTAACCCTGGATGTCATGTACAGGGGTACTGATAAGTCCTTAGCCCGACCAGGAAGGAAACAAGCTAATGTTTCTGTCAGAATGGCGTGAATTTCATTCGTCGTCTTGCCTTGCAGGAAGAAAAACTTGATGACAGCTCGCGTCTCGATGTTGTTGAAATCGCGCGCGTCCCTGACATGCTTCCGAGCTTGTTTCCTTCCTGGTCGGGCGAAGAACTTATCAGCACCCCGGTATTTCAAACGGATATTAATTCCTTTAAACAGGTAATCTTATATTTTTAAAGGTAGTGGATTCTGTGCCGACGAGGGGTGGTCCTCCAGCTTCGGGGTTAGGGCGAGGTGCTAACAACCCCTCCCTATAAAAAACGTATGTTAAGAAACACGCACATGCGGGATGCTTGCTCTGGAGACAAAACAATCCGGGGGTAAACTACTCCCCAACTCGGATCCCCGGGGGGGTTTTTAGGGGAAACATCGCGCGGCGTACAAAGAGAGATGAAAATAGGTACTTGGAACGTTAGGAGTCTGTATAGGGCAGGGTCACTTAAGGCAGCGGCGAGGGAATTAGTGAGGTATAAATTAGATGTAGTGGATGTACAGGAGGTCAGGTGGGACAAAGGGGGCACAGTAAGAGCAGGGGATTATGATTTTTTCTACAGGAAAGGAAATGAAAATCATCAATCGGGAACGGGTTTTTTTTTGTACACCGTAGAATAGTATCACCGGTGAAGAGAGTAGAGTTTGTTAGCGATAGGTTGTTATATATAGTGCTGAGAGGTCGCTGGCTTAATATCATTGTTGTAAATGTGCATGCACCAAGTGAGGAAAAATTGATGGGTCAAAAGATAGTTTTTGTGAGGAATTAGAGCAGGTGTTCGATCACTACCTGAAATATCATATGAAAATATTACTAGGAGACTTTAACGTTAAAGTGGGGAGAGAGAATATTTTCAAGCCAACAACTCGACAGGAGAGTCTCCATCAGGATAGTAATGATAATGGGGTTAGACTAATTAATTCGCCACATCAAAAAAAGCTGGTTGTTAAGAGCACGATGTTCCCTCACCGGAACATTCATAAATACACCTGGACCTCCCCTGATGGTAAAACTCACAAC
>Ga0123353_10016179_pt1 | contig 10887 bp, 10 predicted proteins | sample TergutLab28metaG_3_FD_92763 | JGI IMG/M metagenome (GOLD analysis project Ga0123353, IMG submission 92763) | Labiotermes labralis P3 segment gut microbial communities from Petit-Saut dam, French Guiana - Lab288 P3 | ecosystem: Host-associated > Arthropoda: Insects > Digestive system > Gut ... | reverse complement strand
GAGATACAATGAATGTGGAACCTGAAATGTACGATTGTACCAGTAATAATTGGAGCCACTGGAAAAGTAACGAGAAGCTTAAGGAAAAATTTGGAAACTGTACCAGGAAAACATTTGATAGATTCACTACAAAAGACAGCTATACTTGGAACATCACACATAATATGGAAAGTACTGCAATGTGAAGCTTGAAGCCTGAGCAGTGGGTATCACCATTGGTTCAAGAGAAGTACCAGGAAGAAATGCCTGTGACAGGAGACATACATTATCATATAATAATAATAAATTTCTTAAATAAGACCAACAAGATGCACTAATTTCTCAAATTTATTTTGGGAATAAAACCCTACATGTTTCAGACAGTTTCTCTGTCCATCATCAGGAGTCTGGCACTTGCTAGCAAGCAGTCAGCATAACCTGTATGACATATACCTATTGCTGTATGTACAGTGCCAGACTCCTGATCATGGACAGAGAAACTGTCCAAAACATGTACAGTTTTATTCCAAAAATAAATTTGAGAAATTAGTGCATCTAGTTGGTTTTATTATAAGAATATATCATGATGCACGGTCCTCCGAATGTCAAATAATAATAACAATTATCACTACAACAAAAACAATAAATTTTAAAAATATTTCCTTCTCCTCTTCACACATGTTTTGAACGGTGTAGGCTCAAGCCCATTACGATTTCACAGCTACCTGAATTAAAATATTGCATTCAGTATTTCATGAACAGAAAAACAATTAACATGAACATGTAACACTTCATGAGACTTCTTAAATGCCTGAAGCAGTTTTCTGTGTATTAGCCATCAGAGTGTAAAATGGTCAGATGGTTTTATTACCTATAACACAAACATGCAAACTTCACTTTGAACAAAAGAAATTCTTTCCTAGGGCTTCACCCTTCAAAATATGTGGATTTCCAAAATTAACTACCATAATAAAAAATTTCACTTCAAATGAAAAGTAGATGTTAACAGTAGCAAATTTTCTTAAAAAATAATTTTTTGCTCAAAATAAAAAAATCAAACCTCGGCTGATACTGATTGCTCTCCAAACTTAATACATGTCCAGCAGACCTTCGACAAAAACCCTTTGGCTTCATGCATTAATCCAGCTGCATGACAATAAACATACAAATTGTAGGCTTTTGCTCCTAAAACAAAAGAGACTAGAAATTAAAAGAGTTTTTAAAATATTACATTTATATAGTTCAATTCCTTGCTAAATAGGACAGGACTCAATTCAAGGGCACTAATTTAATACAAACATTCTACAATTGTACCGAACATTGCTTAGCACATTTTGTGACATGAACTTTTAAAATGAAGAAATATCATTGTCAGCAAAATATCAACCATAACCTAGAAGACTCATTTTGGAGTCATCAAAAATGGTGGATGGATAACTTTAGTGTCAGCTACAAAACTGATTACATTGCAACTGCAGAACACTCACCACATATCTTCCAGATATCTTTCCACATAGGACAGTTTGCTTGTTTCAGTGTTTGTATCCTCGCAACACACTCCCTCAATGCCATCTTTGCATTTGGTAACACCATTGCAAATCCCTCCGACTCATTGACAACTGATAATTTCACACAATCCATCACAATAATAAGAAGATTAACAGATGATACTGTGTCATTATTAACTGAACATTCCTCACCAGAACGCAATTTACACTTGACACATTGGGTTGTCAAAAGCAGCTAGAAAAAGGATAAAAGTATGTTAACAAACAGGCAGTCTATGCAATTGACACAGAATGTAATTTGTAACATGTTTTATCATATTGCAAGACACATAATAAATTGTTAAAATGCTTCCTTTGAAGAACCTCTCTCTTTGATAACTGACCAGACTCAATCAAGAAAAAATTTGTGTTTATTTCTAATAAGTGTTCACTTCCTTTTTGTTCATTTCAAATCACTGCACTAAGGCCACAGACTAAAGTCCCACAGATGGTGGTGATAACGGCAATTAATATTTCCTACTCTCTGCATAGTGATGTATTCCCATCCAAACCACCTATGGCCTATGCCAACCAGCCATCACAACAAGCCACTGCTGCAACACATCACTACCAACATCCATGTGAACAGAATAGCTAGATGAGAAGAGTAACATGATAGTGTATAAGTGCAGTTGATCCATGGAATTTCTTTCTGTGGCCTCAGTAAATTGTGCAAAATACAGTCACCAGTTACCTTTACCTATCAGTCACCAGTAACTTCAACCTCTTTAGTTCACATGATGTAATATTTTCACACTATTTACTAACAAATATCTGTCACAGTATTAACCCACTGACAGTATAATTAAACAAAACAGAAATCTATTAGATTTAGCAGAGCAAAATTCAGCTCCCTCCCTAATTTGGGCAACTTTTATATGTCTCTGGTAAAACTCCAATTTTGTAACAATTAATTGCACTTACTCTAATTTCCATTATTCCAGTGTCAGGTCCAGCAAGAAGAAATACAACATAAAAATTGCAAGGAGTTATGCAGCAAATCACCTCATTACATGCTAAAGAGGGTCAAATATTCACCTAGTTAAAGCACCACTTTTAAATTTTCTGCAAATATAACGCAAATAATTTTACAGTACTAATGTAACATAATGTAGGCAATTTCACCCTTTACCATTAAATTACAAACAATTACCTCAGAAAGGCACGATATGAAATTAAAGAGAGCTCTCTGGACATGAAGAGACATATGCTGATTCCACTCCTCGGCACACTGCGTTGTCCAGTAAGAGTTCACAGTGAGCAGCACGTGAGCTAAGGTTATGCACGTCCAACTCAGGATCCTACTGTCCTTGTATTTAATCATGAGTGACTCAAAGACCCTAGTGCAAGCCTCCAACCTATTTGCAAAATCACTGGGTCTTGCAAGAAGCAAATGAAGACTATCCTGTACGAACACCCTACATTCATTACTGACTGCATCCTTTTTATTCCATGTGCCAACACATTCAACAGTTTTCTTCACAACATCCTGTGCAATTAAATGCTGTTGCATGTCAAACAGGCTTTGTAATATGGAAGAAAGAAGAAACATATATAACTTGTACACATTCTCATCTCTTATCTCTGTGCATCTCTCAGATGTTGTAAAGTATGTCATTTCCAAAATGTCAATCTGTAACTGGACAATTTGTAGCTGATGTTTGTTATTTGCCAGTTTCATGCCAGAAAAAAAATGTGTAGCTCTCTCCAGAATATGTAACAAGAATCTCCCAGTGCAACATCCCAGAAACTTCACAGCATGTTTGAAGACAGTCAGCATAACTGACAAATCTGCCTTTCTCTCAAGGTATTCCTGTTTCTTGGCCACAGCTGTATCATGAAATAGATAATGGTAGTTGTAATACACATCACAAACTGCTTTCTCATCTATTTCACATCTTGTCAGAAATACAAAATTGCTTAACTTCATAGCTGTTGTAATACAGTCCTGAAAAGGAGGAAAAGTCTGATAAAACAAAGTGGGAGGTTGTAGGAGTACAGTATCCATGCAGGCATTCATAACTCTGTAATCAACAGTAATAACTTACTATAGGTAATTTTAACAGTCATCCATGTTGTTGTATTAACCATCAACTGTTGGGCATTTAATAAATGCAAATGAACATTTGCATGATCCAGAAGTGGTGTATATAAAAAAATACCATAACCCTGAGTTTCAATATGGCCAACAGCTCTGCAGTACTTGAAGATATAAAATCCCATATTATCAAACCATAAGGGATACCTTAATGAGTTATGTGGCCATTGTCCCTCTAACACTAGGGCAGTTAACATCCCCTCTTCCTGGACAATAAAAGTTAATTGCCAGGCTATAAATAACTATAGCATTAATTACAAATGCACATGTGTCTACCTAGCCTAATGCAGCTCATCAAATTGTAAACATAACCTCTATAATACAAGAAATGGCAATCCTTTTCAAGATAAATGGTGGCACTGTGTATAGCAAGTAACCTGTTGTTACCTTTTTGAGAAGAAATTTGGTTATGTGGTACAAACTGCAGAGAAACTTATACTTGTTAGTTGTGGAAATCTCTAAATTAAGGGCCTCGCAACACATATAACACAGCTGGTAGATATCTTCTGTTTCTAGGTCTACACTGCTTCCAGCTGCTACTACATTTGCGACACCGGAAAGCAAGGAAATTGCCAATTCTTCTTGAAATTCTCCGTTTTTATGAAATTCCTAAAAAACAAAAGTTCACATTATTAAAATGAAGTTCTGGACCAGAAGGCCTCCATGCTGCAGTTTCAGAGCATCTTCTGAAAATGAATACTGATATTACAACACTAAGGAAAAGCAGCCAGTATGAAATTGCAGCGCAGGAAATTAGTACAAGTCATCACTACCACTAAAAAAATCGCAGTTCTGAAAGTAACAAACCTGTATTTCCTTTATTACACTCCCTACACATCCGCATTTCAACAGTTTCATTAAATTTTTCTTTTGCATGGATCTCATTTAAACTATGGCTCACAAGTGCACCAAAGAGCAACCTAAATAACACAATAACCTTTTTTCGAGTGCTAAACGACACGGCACGAAATATCGCCATGAACCTCCTACATTCGAACGTTATTGTTGATATTAACCACCAGGCGGCGCTTGAGTCGGATTAGGGGTGCATTCGAATGGAGAGTAAAGCAGAACTCAGGAACTCGGAGCACACAACGCGCCAGGTGTGATCCTATGCGTTAAAATAGCTTACAATTAGTGTTATGTTTTTATCAACGTCACTTAACGCAGTGTAAGATTTTAATGGATAGTTAAGGCAATGTATTATTCAATGAGTTGTGCGTTAATAGATAGAAAGTGTAACGTCCCCATTTTTATGCGTGATGTCATGCTTCCGCCACGAAGTGGGTGACGATTGCGCTCGTCAGGGTTATTACAACTACATGCAACGTAATCATCCAGATTAGTGTAAATTTGTATTATGTAGTGCAGTTCACTCCCACTTTTTTAATACGGTTCGAACGGTGGCTGGGTAACATGATCGGCATACAGAAAATGCCACGGGCTGGACAGTCCGGGTTTCGAATCCTCGCATAGGCGAGCGATTTATTTCTATTCCAAAAAGTCCCGATCTAGTCCGTGGCCTACCCAGTCTCCCATTCAACTCCTCCTGTGTTCCTTCATGGCACGAATGAACAACTGCATTTTTTTTTTCATATGACTTCAGCTGAATAAACTTATTAGAAGATGGACGTAACCGAGTGTTTTGCAGAAAAAGATTACGGTAAAAGCCGACTACAAACTTTAATTTACTATTTTCAGAGAAAATGAGACAGCGGGTTCCTCCGAAATATTCGTACCTATCTACCAAACTACACGGCTTCACGTTCCGAAAGGGTGTACTCTTAATGCAAGTTATAAACCGCAACTATGTCGATCTCCAGTAGCAGAAAAAATACAAAGTAACTAGTTATATAAAATAAACGAAACTTTTCACTACAATGCATGTTTATATTTGAATTAAAAATTAAAAAATTCGACTTTTCTGGGTCATGACAGTTGGGACCCTTACAGGTTGTTAAAACTGCCATTGAACACAGGAACTGAAGTTGTCAGACCAATAAGTTTTCCCTCCATTTTTGTGATTCGCAGCACTCCACCTTTTTAGAGCCATTGGCTGCTTACTCTAGGTGTTGGCATCTAGCAGGCAAGTCAACAGAAACTATATTCCCTATTACTATGTGACTCACATCATTTCATCCTTCATCTAACCTGATATAGTGGATATCCGGTTACCGTCAGTAGCTCCCTGCTGCGGAAACTGGTTAACTGAAATCGATTTCAGTCACTGGTACTTGCAAGTATCGAGTAGGTGTCAGTGATAAAGATCGTGAAAGACATCTGTGGTGATGGTTAATTAAGTCGAAGTTTTCGATATATCGCTCACATCTGAGTGGCTTCCATGAACAAATCTGGTATAAATTACATATATGTATTTTTTATTGCTTTCGTCGTCTTTTCTAAACGCCGATGGGTACGTATTACAGAGTTTTTGTACTTTAACTGATGTACACCATTTTGTAAGGTGATACGTAGTAAGCATATCTACAGATTTGTATGAAAACTACCTTGTATTGTAGCGATAAGTTAAGGCATCATATAGCGACAGATTTCGTTGGTTTTTACATGGAATACTGCTTCTGGTAATTTTTAAAATGCATTATTATTATTATTATTATCATCATCATCATCATCTCCTTTATGCCGGTTATTTATACTTATATTCGTGAGACAAACTATGTCCCTAGGGAATACAGTGTTGCAGCTATTCTGTTGTTACTATTCATGGTGCTTATATTATTATTATTATTATTGTTGTTGTTGTTGTTACCGCGGCGATGCCAGACTTACAGCCAATTCTGTCCCATCTCTTGCCAATGGTTGTGTTTACCCGTTGCAATCACACGTTACACATGATCTTTGTAGTCTGAAAAACTTACTAAAATGTCACAGACAGCTAAACACATAATAGTTGATTGAAAGCAAATTCCAATACCACGAATGTAAAACACATTATATTCTGAGAACAATTTACCGTGATATCTGATCAGGAAGGCTCGGTTATCCATGCACGCGTTATCCAGTCTGGCGCGGGGTACAAAGGGTGTGGAACATTGGAAGGTGCCACGATAGAACACTGCACACAGATGTTGCTTACTGTTATTGGAAATGTCACGCTGGATTATTTATGACGAACTGCTGTCTGATGCATTCTAACACAACAATGTTTCTACACATTATTTAGTTTATTATATGTTTATACATTTTGTACTACAGACGCTTTATAGTTTATTTGCACTTGTAACAAACAGCATGCTGGAAATTTTTAAGATATTTATTATTATTATTATTATTACTACTACTACTAAATGCAATTGAGTTGTCACTCGGGGGCAGTAGTACTTACAATAGTACAAACAAAACAAATAAGAATATACAGAAAAGACACAATACACAAAACACAGTACAAACAATACAAAACACAGTAAATACAAATATATATATATATATATATTACCAAAACACCCCCCCCCCCCACACAAACACACACACACACAAACACACACCCACAAATTACAGAACAAGTTAAAACAACAACTGTACAAGTTAAAACAAACACAGTACAAGATATACCCAAATGAAATTGTCACAATATAATCAAGCGGACTTCAAATGAGTAACATATTTAAAAAATCGGTCTTCAGTTCACGTTACAAACACTGATGTGCAAGTATATAGGTGCTGTTATTATGTGCTACTTGAGGCTCTTGATGAAGATCAAGTCTTCTCTAACGCTGTACAATGTATATTGGCAAAGAATTAAAGGCGTTTCAGCGGACTTTCCTTCTTCCGTGTTCAGGGTGTGAGCGGTCTAAGTATTCTTCTTAGATACGAGATCATATCCCATAAGATATAAATTTTTTGTTGTAATGTTGATAATCATACCAAACTCATAACTCTTTATGGACAAAATGTACAGTCAATGAACGTGGGTTTACGAAGATTATCACTGTAATTTAAGCAGTTACATACTGAAGGCCGGTCCCAATGGCTGCGCGGTCTAAGGCGTAGGTCTGCAGCTGCTCGCCTGCTGAGACTGTGGGTTCGAATCACACCGGGGTCCTGGACGTTTGTCTGTTGTGAGTGTTGTGTGTTGTCAGGTACAGGTCTCTGCGACGAGCTGATCACTCGTCCAGGGGAGTCCTACTGACTGTGGCGCGTCGTTGTGTGTGATCTAAAAACCTCGTGAATGAGGAGGCCCTAGCCCACGGGGGGCTGTAGCGCCAAAAACACACATAAAAAACCCACATTATGAAGAATCAAATTATTTTTAAAACATCTTGCAGATATATCGCATAAATGTGGGCACATCACGATGATCGAAATTTCATTGATTAACGAAGTAAACAGATATAAGCAGTTCATCTTTGAAGTATGCAGTTGAAATTAGAGGTCCTATTTATACATGAAGATGATCCCAGCGGCCGAGCAGTCTAAAGCATGGGTTGGCAGAGGCTATATTATTGGTATCGCGGGTTCGAATCCGGCTGGGGTCATGGATATCTGTCTCTTGTGAGTATTGTACGTTGTCAGGTGGAGGTATATTCGACGGGCCAATCACTCGTTCGGAGGAGTCTTACCGAGTTTTGTGTGTCTGAGTGTGAGCGCAGAACTTCAAAAATTAGGAGGCCCTGGCCCACTAGGGGCTGTCTAGCCAAGGGGAAAATAAATTAATACATGAAAAGAAGGAAGATAAAAAATCTTTTGCCTTTGTAAAATTCGTAGGATTTTAAATAGAGCTTCGTTTAAATTTATGAACATTTCAAACCACTTCCGTGCGCATGTACTATACAAAGAGAAATGGTCCTTATGCCGAAGCAGGGACTTCAAGGGAGTTTGAGAGAATTACAAAGTCGGTTAGTAAATAATTAAAAAAAACTAGCGGACGATACAGCTTTGTGGCCGTTCCGCAAAAAATAAGACGGATAATTTGCTGTGGAAAATTCCAAAAATTTGTTCAATAAAATAATAAGATTTTTAAATTTATAGCAAGACTTATGATACTGGCAAACACAGTCCTCAATAGGCATTCTCTAAATGGTAAGCGACAAGAACAGGGAGAAAAACTGTTCGCTTTCAACAATATCTTCAATAGCAAAGAAAAATTCTTAATTTTCCATAGAGAACACAGAAAACACGTCCGCACTATCTCTCTCTCTCGTAAATCGAAAAGACGTAACGTACAAAATATTCTTCATCATCATAAACGTCAAGGATTGAACCTTTTGATCCGTTCCGTCTCCAAAGTTACAACTCCTCTCTCCAACGTTCCTTCGGTCTTCCAATTGTTCTCCCTCCTTGTGGTCTGTAGTAGTACGATTTCAAAGGGATTCGATTTTGTGGCATTCTTTGCAAGTGTAGGAGCCAGTTCCGTCTGCATTCATCCATCTTGTCTAGTATGCCTGTAATCCGTATTTCGCGGCGTATGTAGTCACTTGTTTTGTGGTCACAAAGGGTGTAGCCTGCCAGAGGTCTCAGTAACTTCATTTCTGCCGCTTCAATTCTGCGTCTTTGTAAGGCTGTTAGAGTCCAATTTTCTGGCCCATATAAAAATGTAGGTAAAACTATTGTATTGTATATTTTCAAAATAGTTTCCGTTCTCACTTTCCTAAAAATAGCTCTCTTAATAGTACCTATTAATTGTAAAAATTTTGCCAATTTAAATTCTACATCATTAGAAAATTGGTAAGATAAACTGCAACCTAAATAAGTAAACTGACTAACTTGTTCTAGTGTTTCATCATTTATAATAATATTTGTTCTTAGGTGATCTGTCCCAACGAAACCAAATACCTTCGTCTTACCTGCAGGCTGTAAATTGAAAGTTAACAAACATCTAAGGCAACACAGTACTCCATTATTACAGGAAGTGCTGATACTTGATGGATGTATGTGGCGATTTTTTTTGTAACACTTTCTTCCACGTACTGCAGTTCAATCAGACAATACAGCGAACACAGTGCGCTCCATACACATACACAACTAATGACTTTAAACACTGCGACATGTTTTGACGTATCGACCATCGTCTGGGATGTATTGTAAATATTAAACGAAGACTTATCGTCGTCTACGGGAGGTGGCACTTGCCCTAATTGTTCAGACGTGGCCTTGTGGCCTTTACAACCTGGCGGCTTGCGGAGGACACGCTGCACCATATCACATCACACAAACGACGACACAGTCACCAACTGAGCAATACTGAATGCTCATTGTTACGATACATTTTAATATTATTCTACCTAGGCATTGCTGTTAATACTGTATTGTTTGTGATCAATACATTTTGTAATTATCTCCTTCACACACTTCTCTCGTTACTGGCAGGATACGCAGTGGTCATATTGTGTTATAATGTGCAGCTTGAGGTCGCAGAATGATTGAAGCGTGTTGGATTATTGAAATAAATAATTTGCTTACAACTTGCCTTTATGGTTGCACTTCCGGCAACAAAATGTCGTTAGGTTCAGAGGTCAGGAAAATGTAAACTGGGTTTTAAACTGTTTGAAAATACTGGTTGCAACATCCTGAAGGCGGTGAAGACAGTGGATTTGTTTTGTTTGGTGACGGCAGAGTGCAGTGCGGTCTTGGTGGCGGTTACTGCATATCGGTGGAGTTTACTGCCGTGATGAAGTCAAGGCAGTGTGTTGGACAAGCGAGCAGCACACCGCGCGGCATCCTCCAGCCATCTGTCTGTCTCAAACTGGGCGAATGCTTTTTAAAACAGTTAAAATACGAGTGTCTGGCAGTGTGGGCCGCGATAGCTCAGTCGGTATAGCGACTTCCTACGGGCTGGACGGTCCGGGGATCGAATTCCGCTGGGAGGTGAGATTTCCTGCTTCTATCCAGACCGGCTCTGAGGCCCACCCAGCCTCCTATACACTGGGTACAGGGTCTCTTCCCGGGGGTAAAGCTGCCGGGATCACCTACCCCATCTAGCGCTGAGGTTAAAGAAAGAGTAGAGCTATGCCTCTACTCCCCCTCTGGGCCTTCGTGGCCTGTTCTTGGGTGAACTTTCCCTTTCCCTTTCCCTTTACCTTTACCTTTACCCGTGCTCCAGTTCTGTTTCAAAGACTTACCTACAGAAGATACCTCGGCTAACGAAGATAATTCGTTCCGGAATCACATTCGTTAGCCGAAACTCGAAAGTAAACAACCCAGTCGGGTTGGTGGGTCTCCCCTATGTGATGTGGTCAGCTCATTTCTTTGTCACACACATACAGACGGAAAAGATAAGCTCCTGGAGTGGCCCGACCGTTCGTG
>Ga0123353_10016176_pt1 | contig 10887 bp, 8 predicted proteins | sample TergutLab28metaG_3_FD_92763 | JGI IMG/M metagenome (GOLD analysis project Ga0123353, IMG submission 92763) | Labiotermes labralis P3 segment gut microbial communities from Petit-Saut dam, French Guiana - Lab288 P3 | ecosystem: Host-associated > Arthropoda: Insects > Digestive system > Gut ... | reverse complement strand
TCGAACCAAAGGTTCGCGTTTTGGAACAAGCTAAACTTTACTAAAAAACTCCCTTTGCTTTTTTTGGTACTGCGCATATTTTACTTAACTCCGCAACTGCAAGAATTAAATCCTTATCCTGCGCAATTTCATCAATTTGTGAAGGAAGACGGTAAGTCCAGTTAAAATCGCTTAATGTGCCCGGTATATTAACCCTCTCCTGCGCCGGATCTTCGGAGTACCATTTATTTGAAAGATGCAGCAAATCCTGTATCTGAAAAACACGGAAGCGCGAACGGGCGGAAGCGGATTTCGACAAAATTATCTTTGCAGTGCCGGGGTTGTATTTATTTGGCAGGGACGGAACGCCGATAAATCCCGCAAACTGCTGCTGGTCTGCTTCTTTCTCCCACCATTCGCGAATCGTAGAACTATCGTGAACAGAAGGGGTACATACGCTTAATTCGGGATATTCATCAAAAGGAACAAAAGGCTGTCCATCTTTTTCCCAATTTCTGAACCAGCGTATTACACGTAACCCTAAAATTTTAAGTTTTGAAAGCACCACAGGAACACAGTCCGGAACAGCGCCAAGGTCTTCGGCACAGGGAAGCATGGACGAAGATTCTACCAATACCGAAAGAAGTTTTTTCCCCTGAGCCGCCCAGATTTTTTCAGATTTTATACGGCGTTTTTCCAACATAGCTTCCATGTTCTCTTTTTCTTCACCGGACAGGCTTTTGTAAGCCGATGAATTTTTGTAATACCATACAGGAAAAAATCTTCCTTTTTCATACTCAAAAAAAATTCTGTCGTACCATTTTTGAAACAGATAGCTGCAAACGGCAGGATGAAGCTTCAGTTTTTCAATATCTTTTTCTCCTTTAAGCTTCTTCTTAAAAACCCATAATTCTTCATTATTAACCCTTTCCAGAGCTTTGGAAAAAACTTTGCCGGCAGCGGCGTTAATTTCCGCCTCAGTAAAGGGTTTCCCCCAGTTGTTTTTTAATACATCCCAAATTTCTCCTGTAAGAATATGCGGTCTGGATATCCAGCGGATTCTGCTTTTATCAAAATTTAATTTTTTAAGGTCTCCGGATTTAACAGGCAGGTATGGCACATAACGCCCAAGAGCCGAAGAATAATCTTTTCTGGAACTTGCCCAGATACGGAAAAAACCCAATACATGATCAATACGGTAAGCGCTGTAATACCTGCCGGCTATATCAAGCCGTTTGCGCCACCATGCATAATTATCTTTTTCCTGAACTTCCCAATTGTAAATCGGAAATCCCCAATTCTGTCCATCAGGGCTGTACATATCCGGAGGAGCGCCGGCGGACAGTTCCTGAATAAATATTTCAGGATGAGCCCATACATCGCAACTGTCCTCGTTCATTAAAATGGGAAGGTCTCCTTTAAGAACAATGCCCGCATCGGCAATTGCTTTAGCGGCTTCCAGAAATTGAAAGTCCAGCGCTTCCTGCAGCCATACCCAGAAAAGATGGTCTTCTTTCAGGTTTTTATCTTTCCACAGATTTTCAATATCTCCTCCGGTAACAGTATGATACTCAGACCAATCCTTCCACGATTTTCCTTCATTTGCTTCTTTTAATCTTCTATAAACAGCATATTCCTTAACCCAGGAATTCTGTTCTATCCATGCCGCAAGCTTTCCCGTTCCGGCGCTTTTGGTTATTTCTGACTTTTGCGAATCAAAAAGCTCTCTGCATATTTCCAGCTTTTCCTTAAGAACATGGTAATGCGAAAAACGCGTATCCCCGTCGAATTTTTCTCTTGCTGCCAACACACGGTTTTTTATGGAAGGGCTTGCGGTTTTGAATTCTTCCAATCCTTCAAGCCGCAGATACAGAGGATGTAAACCGAATGCTGTCAAACTTGAGTATGGAGAACTTTCAAACCCCGTATCATTTACAGGCAGAATTTGTATAAGCCCCAGTTTCATTTTTTTACAAAGAAGGGCAAAATCGGTCAAGTCTGAGAATTCTCCCACTCCCATTCCATTTTTGCTTCGCAGCGCTCCAACCGGAACTACCACACCTGTCAGCCGTTTGCCGGTCGCTGGTTTTTGCATTTTTTCTCCTTAAATCTGCGGCCAGATGCCGGAATATACTATAGTATAATACCAAAACATCTACTGGTAAAGAATTTTTTATCTATAATTACAGAGTCCTTTTCAAAACTCGATTAGTTTTGAAAAAACCTCAATTATCTATTTTAATTTGTCAGGTATATGATATAATAAATACAAAACCAACATGGAGGATTATCATGAGAAAAGTTATTTTATTTTCAATACTGATTTTTGTTGTTATATTGTCAGTATCTTGCAGAAGCAGGCCTACTCCTGTTTCCGCAGAACCACAAGTTCCCGCAGCTACACCCGCAGTTCCCGTAGCTACACCTACAACTCCCGCAGCAACTACGCCTGTAGCTACGCCGGCGCCAACGACTCCGGTAGCGACTACACCCGGAACTACATATGGCGGCGCTGCCGGAACAACTGCAATGGTTGGAAATCGTCATCCAAGCGGTATCATTCTTGACGGAGCGACAACTTACACAGTCCGCAGAGGGGATACATTGTCAAGTATTGCCAGAGCTTTATACCGGGATGGATCTTTATACCCGTTAATCATGATGGTTAACAGTCAGGTTACAGATCCTGATCAAATTCAGCCGGATATGCGTTTTACCATTCCTAATTTGAGGGCAAACATGGATGACAGACAAGCCCGGGAAAGCATTAACCGTTACTTTTTACAAATCGCAAATATTGAAGAGCAGCGCGGCAGGTTTGGAACTGCTGCCAGTATCAGAAATCACACAAGATAAAAATAAAAATTGAGGAAAATTATGAAAACAAAAAACATGGAAAAGCAAGGACGTTATTTTTTTACATCCGAATCTGTAGGCGAAGGACATCCGGACAAACTCTGCGATCAGGTTTCCGATGCAATTCTTGATGCCTGTATCAAGGATGATCCGTTAAGCAGGGTTGCCTGTGAAACTTTTGCCTCTACATCACTTGTACTGGTTGGCGGAGAAATTACGACAAAAACCTTTGTCGATTTTCAGCATATTGTACGAAAAATAGCGGAAGATATCGGTTATACCGATCCTGCTTACGGCCTTGACTGCAATTCCATGGCTGTACTTGATATGATTCACAGCCAGTCTCCCGACATTTCACAGGGAGTATCCGGTACAGGTCTTAAAAAATTCAAAGGTTTGCAGGGAGCGGGGGATCAGGGAATGATGTTCGGTTTTGCGTGTAATGAAACAAAAGAACTCATGCCAATGCCAATTATGCTTGCGCATAAAATTCTGCTGAATGCTTCCAAACTGCGAAAGAACAAATCCATCAAATGGCTGCGCCCGGATTCAAAAAGTCAGGTAACGGTTGAATATGAAGGCAACAAACCAATACGAATTGATACAGTTGTTGTTTCCCATCAGCATGATCCTGATGTTGCATACAAAGATATTGAAACAACCATAATCGAAAAAATTATAAAACCGGTTTTGGAACCGACAGGTATGCTGGATAAAAAAACCAACTACTACATCAATCCAACCGGACGGTTTGTGGTCGGCGGCCCGTTCGGCGATACGGGTCTTACAGGACGTAAGATCATTGTAGACACTTACGGCGGCATGGGGCGGCATGGCGGCGGCGCTTTTTCCGGCAAGGATCCAACCAAGGTTGACCGTTCCGCAGCTTATGCCGCGCGTTATGTCGCAAAAAACATAGTCGCCGCCAAACTTGCGGACAGGTGTGAAATACAGCTTGCCTACGCGATCGGCGTTCCGTTCCCTGTCTCAGTTATGGTAGAAACTTTCGGGACCGCGAAAGTAGAAGAAACCCGTATCGAAAAAGCGGTGGGAAAGGTTTTTGATCTAAGCCCCGCGGGTATCATAAAAACTTTGGATCTTAGAAAGCCGGTATACTTAAAAACAGCTTCCTATGGTCATTTTGGAAGAGCGGAATTCTCCTGGGAAAAGACGGACAAAGTTGAAGAGCTGAAAAAAGCGATTGGTTAGAGTTTAGCCCCAAATCGTATACTGGAGTTGTTCGAAAACTGAAGTTTCCGAACAAGTCTACTTAAAAAATTCAACCACAGAGTTTTTGATATCAAAAACTCTGTGGTTTTTTTGTTCTTAATCATAAATTAAATTCTACTCCGAGTTTATCAGCTAACGCTTTCATTTCCTGGAGTGTTTTTTCATTTACGGGGATTTGCCCGTTTTCGCGCTGTGCCTTCAGCTCTGTTTCTTTTTCTCCATGAGTGTAAATGCGGCTTTGTCCTTCAGCTTTTTTGCTGTCCCTTATTTCCTGTAAAAATTTGGACATATTCGCGCGTATGGAAGTTTTATCGCCAAATATTCCGTAATCAATGGCCATAAAATAATGGCAAATACCTGTGTGATCCGGTTTTCTGTTGACATAATTTGACGTGAGCCCTCCTGAGAGTACCGCAGAAAAAAGATCAACGATAACGCTAAGGCCATAACCTTTATGCCCGCCATGAAGAATGCCTGCTCCTCCAAGAGGAGCGATACCGCCGCCAGATTTATTAATAATGTTTTCTATTACAATAGCGGCGTCCGTACAGGGTTTGCCGTCTTTATCCAGCGCCCACAGATCGGGAAGAGGCTGTCCGTTTTTTTTATAAACTTCAAGTTTTCCTCTGGGAACAACAGTTGTGGATGCATCGTACGCGAAAACAAAAGGATCGGCAGGCATGGCAAGCGCTAAGGCATTAGTCCCTGTCATTGCCTGCGAGCCAAAGGTTGGCACACAAATTGCTTCGGTATTTGTCATGCAAATACCCAGAAGGTCTTCTGCTGCCGCCATTTCAGTATAAAAACCCGCAATACCATAGTGGTTGGAATTTCTTACTGTAATCATGCCGCAGCCGGATTTTTGCGCTTTTTCAATTGCAAGTTTCATGGCCTGCACGCCCACAAGCTGCCCCATTGCTTTGTTTGCTTCCATACATGCCGAGATTGCTGTTTCATTTACAATTTCTGTCTTCGCGCAGACATCAACCTGCCCGGAAGTAATTTCATCATGGTAACGGCCAAGCCTGTGTATGCCATGAGATTCAATCCCATACAAATCCGCGCGAATTAAAACATCAGTTATTATTTTACTTTCATCTATGGAAAAACCATAAGCCTGAAACAGTTTTTCACAAAAAAATCTAACCCTATCAGTATCAATGTGCATGATCCCCTCCTCATTTCACATTATCCCCTGTTCTAAGCTTCTAAAAGCATACCTTCTTTTGCCATCATAATTTGCGCCGTTTCATTATTCGCAAATTTCTTTTCAAGCTGCTCCAATTGGCTGTCTGTACGCTTTGGTTCATGGTGATAAAAAACGAGTTTTTTTACATCAGCATCATTTATTGATTTTACGGCATGTTCAAAGCAGGCATGACCCCAGCCGATATGTTTGGCATATTCGTCATCCGAATAATGAGCGTCATGTATTACAATATCCGCGCCGTTAATAAAATGTTTTATTTTTTCATTTTCTTCTACAGCGGCAATTTCGCCCTCTTTTGCCATTTCTTCATCAAAATTCTTATCAGCGGGATCTGTAGGAAAAAGGTTACGGAAAGGTTCATGATCAAATACAGCGGCAATTGATTTGCCCTTAAAATCAAAACGATATCCAAGGCAAAAAATCGGATGGTTAAGAAATTTACTGGTAACAATTAAACCGCCGCCAAGATCAATCGTTGTTTCTTTTATTTGAACATACTCAATTTTCGCGGCCAATTCCTCCGCCCGGACAGGCCAGTACCGGAAAGAAAGCTGGGATTCTATGATGTCCTTGAGACTGTCGTTTTCAAAAGATACAGGGCCTGTTATGCGCAACTCAGTACCCGGAATATAAACAGGGGCAAACATCGGAAATCCAAGTATATGATCCAGATGCGTATGGGTAATAAAAATATCGGCTTTGATTTTTCCGTATTTTTTCAGATCGTTCTGCAAAAGCCAGTCGCCAAGAGGACGGATACCTGTCCCCAAATCGACAATGAGCAGCCTGTCATCCGCTCTTATTTCAACACAGGATGTATTCCCGCCGTAAATTACTGTATCGGGCCCTGGGCACGGAATAGAACCTCGCACCCCCCAGAATCGTACTGAAAGCATAATATATTATACCAGTAATTTGTCAAAAAACAAGAGGTATATTATATCAGGAGTTCTGGGAAATATTCAAAAATATACTGGCTTTTGCTATCTCTTTATTAACTTTTTCTTTTAGGGTTTCAAAGGAATTTTTATTAAGGCCTACAGCTTCCCATATTTCATTAGCCGGCATTACAGGGTTTTTATTTCCGGCAAAACCAACATCATAAACAATGGAAAAATAATCGGCAATAGCAACATTGTAAAGAATATGCAGGTATTCACCATAATACCCGTCCATATTGTGATGCCAGGTAATAATATCAGCAAGCGGACTATCAAAATTCCATGCTTTGGCTATCATTTCACCCGCGGCGCAATGATTAATTCCAAGACAGTCATTTTCCGCCGTAAAAAATGTTTTTTTATCGCGGTCTGCGATTGTAATTGTGTCCATATAACCAGCGGACAAAACAGCGTTCAGGGGAATTTTTCCAATATCGTGTAACAGACCTGCCGTAAAATAATCCTGATGATACTTTGGATCAACACCCTGCATGGAGGCAAGAAATTTGGAGGTAACTCCAACGCACAGGCAATGACGCCAAAATTCTTCCATGTTAAGCCCGGATATATCTTTGTTTTTAGGTAAAGTCGCCAAAATGGCGGTAGTCAGAGTAAGGTTTTTTACAGTGTTTAATCCCAGCATTGTAATTGCCCTTACAAGAGATGTAACATGAGGATTAATTCCATAATAAGCCGAATTAATCAGCTGAAGCAGCCGCCCTGTTAAAACAGGATCAAGTGAAATTACCTGATTAAGCTCTGAAGGATTAACAGTCGCTTTATTGCATAAATCAAGCACTTTCCCGGTAGATACCGGAAGACTTGGCATTTCTCTTATATAGGATTCTATTTTATCACTGTAATTTTTCTGTATCATCTAAGTCTATTCACCTCGCTTGCCGAAAAACCCTGCGGAAACATTTCCGAAAGCGATAACCCTGCAAGAGGTCTGGCTGTAACTTCAGCGGAAAATTCTCCCGCATTGAAATTTCTTGTACCCTGGCCTCTTCCTCCTTCAAGATCATAAGCGGCGACTCTGAAATAATAGAGAGTGCCGTTATTAAGACCGTCAATAAAAAGGCTGTTCCTGTATCCCGCGTCAATGGGCGAAGACCCCAATAAAGCATCATTACCGAAAAGTTCACCGCGTACAGTGCTGTAATAGACAAGATATCCGGCTGTACTGGAATTGGGGCTATGCCTCCAGCGAAGCAATACGCCGCCATCAACAGCGACAGCGGTTAGATTCCCAGGAGGCAGCGGCGGTTCTCCCGGCATGTAAACAATGCGAATTTCTTCAAGATACGGACTGCTCTCGCCGTCCGCCGAAGGATAAAAATCCGCCGCTATTTGCACATAACGTCCGCGGACGTCTGAAATATTCAGGCCGGGTGTAAAACTTATCCAGGGTTTTTCTCCCAAAAGGTAGGGGTTTTCGCTGGCGCGAATAAAAAAGTTCATTTCTGCATCATCAGAAAAACGAAATCTTCCGTTTTGGCGGAATTCATTGCTTGCATTTCCCCTGATACTTACCCTGCCTCCTGTTACATCAACCTTGACTATACTGCCTGTGTTTCCTCCCAAATCAATCGCACGTGTTTGCATCCTTCCGCCCGAAGAAGGATATCTTTGTATTGAAGATCGTCCGGCGAAAACATTGTGAATTTTGAACTCATCCATAAGGCCCGTAAATCTTTCGCCAAGCCGGAAAATGCCATTGTTTCCCGTAACAGGCCTGAAAACTTCGCTGTTTTCCCGGCCTGTAGCTGTCGCATAAACAATCGCTTCACTTGAGCCGTTAACAAGATATTCAACCATTCCCGTTGCCGAATCAAAGCGGATAAGATGATGGCTCCATGTTTTTGGAATCACAGGAGCGTTACCTGAAAATTCAATATTGATATATGAAGAGTCCCTTGCGGACATGAAAAAATTTGTGAAAGACCATCTTAGCCTGTTTCTGGAAACGGTGCAATGAATCCGCTGAAAAGAATTATCTGTATTTGTGCCGGCCCATAAAAGTATCTGTTCGCCGTTTTCCATGTTTAAGGGGTACAGCCAGAATTCAATTGTGAAATCTCCAATCCTGTTACCTGAAGCGAAAAGCGAATTTCTGCTTTGCGGTTCAACAGTCACAGAACCGTTACCGCCAAACAACACAGCCCCATTGCCCGCTCTCGCAAATCTGCGATCCGCCGCTTCTACTCCTGAAGACGCATTAACCCTGTAATGGCCAATCCTGTCCCTGTAAAGATTTGTATCTCTTTCATCAAATGAAATTAATAGGTCATGGGCGGACTCTGCTAACGGAACAAAAGTTCCCAACACTCCGGCGGCGGCAGAATAACCGGCGGTTGAAGTACCCGTTGCCGAAGAAAGAACCAATACAGGGTGGGGTCTGACAGATCCGGCTTCGGTAATGCCATTTCTGAATTCAGCCATTCTCCATGTATTGCTGCCTCCTAAAACAATGGTTCTTTCACCAACTCCGTAAACACTACCGGAAACAAACAGGAAGATGTATAATATATGTATGGAAGACAAACCTTTTTTCATAGTTTTCCTATATTATCGGCATAAAATGGTATGGATAATCAGATAAATACGGAAAAAACCACAGAAATCCTTAAAACTGTAGCTTTGGACGCTCCGTCAGAACCCGGAGTCTACATAATGAAGGATATTGAAGGGCAGATTATCTATGTGGGCAAGGCAAAACACTTAAAAAACAGGCTAAAAACATATTTTTCCAGCTCTGGTGAAAAAGATGTAAAAACAGCTACCCTCTTAAAGCATATACGCAGCGTAGAAACAATTATTGTTTCAAGCGAATACGAAGCCCTGCTTTTGGAAAATACCCTGATAAAGCAGCATTCGCCAAAGTACAATATAAACTTAAAAGACGGCAAGACATACCCTGTTATTCGAATAACGCATGAAGATTTTCCCAGAATTTTCCGTACCCGCCGTATAATTCAGGATAACAGCCTTTATTTCGGCCCATTCCCGAACGCGCATAACATAGATACCATGCTGGAACTTATCGACAAACTTTTTCCCCTGCGCAAATGTAAAAGGTTAAAGAAAAACGGGCCATGCATGTATTATCACATTGACCGCTGCATGGCTCCGTGCCGGGAAAAAATCAATATTAAAGATTATAACCTTCATGTAAAACGGGTGCAAAAATTGCTGTCAGGCGCGACAGAATCGCTTATCATCGATCTTACTGCTCAAATGCACGAGGCAGCGAGATCTCTGCAATTTGAACAGGCAGCGCAAATAAGGAATACTATCAAAGCTATTGAAAACCTGACAGGCGAAGACAGTGTTGTTGAGGATCATAATCCGGAAAACAGGGATTATATCAGCTGGGCAAATGAAGGCGTACTTGCCACATTTACAGTTTTCTCCATGCGCGGCGGCAAGATGACAGGCCGTGATCTTTTTCGTACCCGTTCCGCCGCCGATGAAACGGAATCCCTGGAAATTTTTATAGCTTCGTATTATGATTCTTCAAGGCCGCCGCCGTTAAAAATATTTATTCAAAACCTCACCTCGCAAAGACTCACTGAAGAATCTCCAATTCCTGATTTTTTATTAAATGACTGGTTTAATGAAAAGTTTAATTACAAACCTGAACTTTTAATTCCGGCAGACAAACACCATACGGCAATTCTTGCTATGGCACGGCAAAACGCAGTAGAGGACTTACGCAAACGATTGAAGGAAAGAGGCGCCGGTCCCGCTCTTGATGAACTAACAAGGGTGTTAAACCTGAAAACAAGGCCGGAACGAATCGAAGGTTTTGACATTTCCCATCTTAACGGCAAACATCCTGTGGCATCTTTGATTTCATTCAAAAACGGAATACCAGACCGCAAAAATTACCGTTATTTCAAACTGCGTACCGTTATTGGAATAATAGATGATTTCGCCGCAATGCGCGAAGCGGTACGGCGGCGTTATTCATGCCTTATCCGCGAAGGAACAGAACTCCCCGATTTAATTCTTGTAGACGGCGGCATTGGGCAGGTAAACGCCGCGAAGGAAGTGTTGGACTCTCTTGGCGTGGACTGCGGCCTTGCAGGACTTGCCAAACGTGAAGAAGAAATCTGGCTTCCTGAAGTTAAAAAACCTGTGATCCTTTCAAAGCAATCGGAAGCATTAAAAGTTTTACAGTTTGTCCGTGACGAGTGCCACCGCTTTGCCGTAAATTTCAATAGGCGGCTTCGTTCAAAAGATCTGTTTTTTCCCATACTGGAATCTGTTGAAGGTATTGGTTCAAAAAGGGCGGCGGCGATTATGAAAAACTATGAAAATATTGGCAATATTGCCGCCGCGGATGTGACAGAAATGGCGCAGCGTTGCAAAATAAGCGAAGCCGCCGCCCGCGCCGTACGCGCCTGCGCAAAGCTGGCGCTTCAAGACAGAAAATAGCAATACGTTGATTTTGGTATAGTAAGCCAAGACGGGGAATCGAACCCCGGACCTGCACATTACGAGTGTGCCGCTCTACCGACTGAGCCATCTTGGCTAAACTAAAGCATTGGACTTGTTCGACAACTCGGTTAGTTGTCTCACAAGTCTTGCATTTTCTCAGCAAAAAGCTTTGCTTTTCGCTTGCAAAAATGCGTTTTATTTATGGAAGTTGTTCAATAACTGAAGTTA
>Ga0123353_10016175_pt1 | contig 10888 bp, 9 predicted proteins | sample TergutLab28metaG_3_FD_92763 | JGI IMG/M metagenome (GOLD analysis project Ga0123353, IMG submission 92763) | Labiotermes labralis P3 segment gut microbial communities from Petit-Saut dam, French Guiana - Lab288 P3 | ecosystem: Host-associated > Arthropoda: Insects > Digestive system > Gut ... | reverse complement strand
TACAGGCACTGAGGCTCTGTAAAGGCCGTATGGTCCATAGAGGGAGTAGAGGTATAACTCTACTGTACAAGCACTGAGGCTCTGTACAGGCCATACGGTCCATAGGGGGAGTAGAGGTATAGCTGTACTGTACAGGCACTGAAGCTCTGTACAGGCCGTATGGTCCATAGGGGGAGTAGAGGTATAGCTGTACTGTACAGGCACTGAGGCTCTGTACAGGCCTTATGGTCCATAGGGGGAGTAGAGGTATAGCTGTACTGCACAGGCACTGAGGCTCTGTACAGGCCTTATGGTCCATAGGGGGAATAGAGGTATAGCTGTACCGTACAGGTACTGAGGCTCTGTAAAGGCCGTATGGTCCATAGGGGGAGTAGAGATATAACTCTACTGTACAAGCACTGAGGCTCTGTACAGGCCATACGGTCCATAGGGGGAGTAGAAGTATAGCTGTACTGTACAGGCACTGAGGCTCTGTACAGGCCGTATGGTCCATAGGGGGAGTAGAGGTATAGGTGTAATGTACAGGCACTGAGGCTCTGTACAGACCGCACGGTCCATAGGGGGATTAGAGGTATAGCTGTACTGTAAAGGCACTGAGGCTCTGTACACGCCATATGGTCCATAGGGGCAGTAGAGGTATAAATGTACTGTACAGGCAGTGGCTCTCTACAAGCCGTATGGTCCATAGGGGGAGTAGAGGTACATCTGTAGTGTACAGGCACTGAGGCTCTGTACAGGCCATATGGTCCATAGGGGGAGTAGAGGTATAGCTGTACTGTACAGGCACTGAGGCTCTGTTGAGGCCTCATGGTCCATAGGGGGAGTAGAGGTATAGCTGTACTGTACAGGCACTGATGCTCTGTACAGGCTGTATGATCCATAGGGGGAGTAGAGGTATAGCTGTACTGTACAGGCACTGAGGTTCTGTACAGGCCGTATGGTCCATAGGGGGAGTAGAGGTATAGCTGTACTGTACAGGCACTGAGGCTCTGTACAGGCCGTACGGTCCCTAGGGGGCCTAGAGGTATAGCTGTACTGTACAGGCACTGAGGATCTGTAAAGGCCGTATGGTCCATAGGGGGAATAGAGGTATAGCTGTACTGTACAGGCACTGAGGCTCTGTACAGGCCGTATGGTCCATAGGGGGAGTAGAGGTATAACTACTGCACAGGCACTGAGGATCTGTACAGGCCATACGGTCCATAGGGGGAGTAGAGGTATAGCTGTATTGTACAGGCACTGAGGATCTGTACAGGCCGTATGGTCCATAGGGGGAGTAGAGGTATAGCTGTACTGTACGGGCACTGAGGTTCTGTACAGGCCGTACGGTCCATACGGGGAGTAGAGGTATAGCTCTACTGTACAGCCACTGAGGCTCTGTACAGGCCGTACGGCCCATAGGGGGAGTTGAGGTATAGCTCTATTGTATAGGCACTGTGACTCTGTACAGGTTGTACGGACCATAGGGGGAGTAGAGGTATAGCTCTACTATACAGGCACTGAGGCTCTGTACAGGCCGTACGGACCATAGGGGTAGTAGAGGTGTAGCTCTACTGTACAGGCACTGAGGCCCTGTACAGGCCGTACGGTCCACAGGGGGAGTAGAGGTATAGCTCTATTGTACAGGCACTGAGGTTCTGTACAGGCCGTACGGCCCATAGGGGGAGAAGAGGTATAGCTCTACTGTACAAGCACTGAGGCTCTGTACAGGCCATACGGTCCATAGGGGTAGTAGAGGTATAGCTCTACTGTACAGGCACTGAGGCTCTGTACAGGCCGTATGGTCCATAGGGGGAGTAGAGGTATAGCTCTACTGCACAAGCACTGAGGCTCTGTACAGTCCGTACGGCAGATAGGGGGAGTAGAGGTATAGCTGTACTGTACAGGCACTGAGGCTCTGTACAGGCCGTATGGTCCATAGGGGGAGTAGAGGTATAGATGTACTGTACAGGCACTTAGGCTCTGTACAGGCCGTACAGTCCATAGCGGGAGTAGAGGTATAGCTCTACTGTACAGGCACTGAGGTTCTGTACAGGCCGTACGGTCCATAGGGGGAGTAGAGGTATAGCTGTACTGTAGAGGCACTTAGGCTCTGTACAGGCCGTACGGCCCATAGGGGCAGTAGAATTATAGCTGTACTGTACAGGCATTGACGCTCTGTACAGGCCGTACGGCCCATAGTGGGAATAGAGGTACAGCTGTACTGTACAGGCACTGAAGCTCTGTACAGGCCGCACGGCCCATAGGGAGAGTAGAGGTATAGCTGTACTGTACAGGCACTGAGGCTCTGTACAGGCTGTACGGCCCATAGGGGTAGTAGAGGTATAGCTGTGCTGTACAGGCACTGAGGTTCTGTACAGGCTGTATGGTCCATAGGGGGAGTAGAGGTGTAGCTGTACTGTACAGGCATTGAGGCTCTGTACAGGCCGTACGGTCCATAGGGGGAGTAGAGGTATAACTCTACTGTACAGGCACTGAGGCTCCGTACAGGCCGTATGGTCCATAGGGGAAGTAGAGGTATAGCTGTACTGTACAGGCACTGAGGCTCTGTACAGGCCTTATGTTACATAGGGGGAGTAGAGGTATAGCTGTACTGTACAGGCACTGAGGCTCTGTACAGGCCGTACAGTCCATAGGGTGGGTAGAGGTATAGCTGTACTGTACAGGCACTGAGGCTCTGTACAGGCCGTATGGTCCTTAGGGGGAGTAGAGGTATAGCTGTACTGTACAGGCACTGAGGTTCTGTACAGGCCATATGGTCCATAGGGGGAGTAGAGTTATAGCTCTACTCTTTATTGACCACAGCACTAGAAAGGAGTGAGGGGTCAGCGTCATACCCCGGCCACTCTTTACCCCAGGGAAGGACCCAGTACCCAATGTACAGGAGGCAGGGTGGGCCACAGGGCCAGTCTGGACATGTGCAGAAAATCTTTCCCCCACCAGGATTCGACCCCCAGACTGTCCAGCCCATAGCCAGGCACTATACCCACTACACCACGCAGTCCACAAGGTACCAGCACCTCCAAAATATTCACACACACCTATCAAGCTGCTATGTGTCTCAACACAGGAAGCTGCAGTCTCAACAATCAATACTGTAAGAACTTCATATTCAATGCAAGACATTTACTGAGAGTGGAGACTGCACTCACCCTAATGCCAGACAGCACGAGTGTGATGTGGTAGAAGTCTGGCAGCAGGAACGCCCTCACCGTGGACCCATCTCGCACATGTTCAATCACAGCTTTCATAGGTTTCTTTTCACAATTATCCACAAAGTTACGTAAATTGTCTATTGTCCATTTGATATCTCGTACATGTTCCTGAAGGGAAAAAAAATACAGTTTGTTAAGTAAAAGAGTATATATGCAGTAATATAAACCATGGAAAATATATTATTTGCCACACCACAAACAGCAAAGGCAGTAGCAATGTAAGAGCACACGTAACATTTTCATCCACAGTGACTCACAAACATACTTTAATACACCCCACTGTAAACTGCAGAACCTAAGTTTTTTATTAAATCCACCGCCTTTACTTACTTACTCACTCCATGGTGCAGAGTCCTTCTTGAGAAGCTAACTGGTTTGCAGCTAGTCAAGAAATTCCCCGCATTTCACGGAACCCGAAGTTTCATTACCGCACTCACAAGCCTCCGCCACCCGTCTCTATCCTGGGCCAGCGCAATCCAGTCAAATATACCCACATCCCACCTCCTGGAGATCCATCCTAATATTATCCACCCATCTACGCCTAGGTCTCCCCATTGGTCTCTTTCCCTCCGTTTCCCCACCAAGACCCACTGTCTTTACACAACATATATTGTTGGCTAATGTTTTAGTTAAACAAGCTACATGCTTTGGCCTTACTCGGCCATCATCAGGCTTACAGGATATTAGTAAAAATTAAGGTACAAATGTTCGCTGTACCTATTGGATCCCATTGGTTTAAACTGTCTTTGCATCTACTTAAAATTAGTTATTTGGATTGAGTGACAATCACATAAAACTTAAATGTTGTATAGTTTTACCAGCAGATCGAAGCTTTATACTGCAGTTATTGCTGCACTGGTTCCAGGTGCATGGCAGTACTGAGGCGATCGTTTGTGTATATGAGGGTTGGTGTGCACAGTTGGGTTATGCACTGTGTATTACGCAGTTTTTGTAATCTAATCAGACGGCGTTAGCGGCCTATATTGGTATGTTGTATTTGTTCTTTTCCATCATACGCACTATTTGGGTAAAACTACCCGTTCTGTGAATGCTAACGCCATCTGATGATGGCCAAGTAAGGCCGAAACACGTAGCTTGTTTAACTAAAACATTAGCCAGCAATATATGTTGTGTAAAGATGGTAGACCTAATAAAAAAACCTTGGTATATATACACAACAGGATGGAAACAATTCAATTTAGTTTTACAGAACCTAAGACTGGAAAAATGGCCTCAGAAGAAATGCTCTTAAGAGTATTCAAACGGAATAGAGTAATAAAAATTATGGTCCCATAAAAGAAGAAGAAAACTGGCAAAAGAACAAATAAGCAGGTTAAGGTTACATTTCAAGGGGCAAGTACTGTAAAATTTACCAAATCACTTGGATGATGATGGTGAGGACATAATGAAAGGATGCATACAGCAAGAATGCCAAAAGAAACAGTGACTGCCAGAATGGAAGAAACAAGGAAAAGAGGAAGAGCATGGGAAAAACAGACTCATGAGGTTGAAGAGGATATGAACGTAATGGGAATAAGAACATGACATGCAATGGGCAGACACCAAAACAGATGGGGGTGGAGTGCATTGGAAGCCAAGGTCCATAACAGACTGTAGTGCTTCATAAGACCCACAGGCATTAAATAAACCTGGCTGATAATACCATTCATGACTTCGATATCGTGTGAAGATGGATGAAACATACTCTTGATGGAATGTGGTAGTGTCACGGTCCAAAACTTTGGTATTGTGTGAAGATGGATGGAACACCCTCTTGAAGGAATGCTGTAGTGTCATGGTTCAAAACTTTGGTATCATGCGAAGGCGGAAGAAACACGCTCTTGAAGGAATGCGGTAGTGTCACAGTTCAAAACTTTGGTATTGTGCAAAGATGGATGAAACATTCTTGAAGGAATGCGGTAGTGTCACAGTTCAAAACTTGAAAACAAAAGTTTCCGAAACAATTACAGTATTCAAAGTCTTCAGTATGGCTGCCTCCATAATACTTACTCCACGGAACTGTTCTAACTATCATCGCATCTTCTGTAAATGTATCACACAACCAATATTATAAAGACGGACCTATCATGACAATTCAATTACCTGACTTCCTGTAGCAGCCCACTTTCCTTTACCGGCTGCTTTAGCCGCATCTTCCAACTCCATAAGACGCTGCAGCTCAGGTACTTGACGGACTCCTTCACGACGAACACTAACTAGACCTTCTGACACCAAAGACTCTGTCACTTTTTCTCCAGTAGCCACATCTGAAGAAATATTCAACAATTAGGAAACACGGTAGAATAGTTCTGTGTGTCACTTCACCATTAACATAATGTTTACAACACTTTGCTCGCCAGGGGAATATTTAAAAATGAACATGGCACAAGGATGATATTATGTACCCAAATTTCTTCCCTGCTATGAGTAAGTTATCTAAGGAAACTACTTGTGAATTATGTCATGCACATCACAGCAAATCATAGACTATCACTGTAAAGGAACTATCAGTTACCCAATTTCACTGCCACCAAGTTTCATACAAAAATTCAGAATCTAATGACACAGTTCACCAATTCATTGGGCACTATGCCCAATTACTTTTGGAAGTTTACACACTAACCTGAACCTTAAGGTCTGAACCTTGATGATGTACACACAATGAAATACAAACTTTAACTTTGGCTAAGACATGGAAACACCCTAGTGGATTACTCTTTCTGTTTATCTTATCAATGTTGGTAGCAATAATTCGGACTTCTGTGTCTGTCAAAAAAAAAATGGGAAGAACTGTATAAGAAGCAGGAAGAAGGCAAAACACACACCCACAAAGGCATGTATCTTGAACACATCTTCATATTCACTAATATCTACTGCATTCGTGAAAACACACTAGGAGGTGGGGTAGTATGTGAATGTTAAACAGTAAACTGTTCATTGTCATAAGAAACATAATGTGTACCACTGCACAATAACATGAGAACAGATCAAATCAAACTTCATGCACAGGATATGTTCAAGAACATCTATAAATTACGTAGTACTAGCAAATGTTTCTAATTACCCTTGCCAAGGTAGATGCAGCCATACTCTCGGGTGGTATTGGGTGATTTCTCACAAGTAAACCAAACCTCTTCACCAACAAGCTTCTTACGCAAGAATTCTCGAGCTTCCCACGCATATGGCTCATCTTTAGTCTCCTCAGCACTGACAAAAGAATCACTCTTATAGCAAGTATATACCAATAATGGTTCAAGATTTAGACACACAATTACTACCTCCTCATAACTAATATATGATAATGTGGAACTTACCTGTTGACCGCACGACGACCGAGCTTTGGTGCAACGATATTGGACAGGAAAATTGTCTTCTCCGGTGGAGGACCTCCTTTCGGTTGCCCTCTAATAATAACAGAGTCCCCGGAAAGGACCTGTGAAGACAATACACATTTCCTTACGCACGACTCCTACGACTAACTTACGGCCATATGTGAAATCGTCCATGCTTTCATGCATCTGCTGCCAACAGGGCAAAATCGTCTGCTTCATAAAAATGACTACTCAAACATACAACCAGCTAAAACTATCATGTACATCGAGGAATCAATTCTAATCATAGTTAATGCTGTAAAAGACATTTATTCTACCTACTTGTTTAACTATCCCCCACTTTGGTTTCGGCTGTGCTACACTCATGCTGCTACTGGATCCATGCAGTGTTAAAAAAAGGTCGCGATCACGTGACGTCAGCCGCGTCGTGGTGTGCGCAAAGAATTTTATACCGAGAGAAGGGACATTGTACTACACTCGGCCGTTCAGCGTAAAGATTTATAACTCGACAGGTAAGGAAAATATATGCAGTTTCATTCAGCCGTTTATCACCCGGACACTAGTTTGTCGTGTTGCTGATGTGGCAGACGAACCACTGCGAGTACCATCTAGTGCCCATCACATGAAGCAAACGACTACTTGGGTCGGTGCACTTTGGCGGCCCCTCTGAAATCATCCCTAGAAGTTTGTAGGTTTGTCATATTCTAAATACCTGTTCGCCTAGCCTTGAAAGTCCGAATCCCGAAATCGAAGACTCATCGTATTTCGTATGTCGGCGTGTTATACAAATGCGATTCCTGACGTGTAACTCTGACAAGCTTTCACCTCACAGGTGGCTTGTAGGTCATTGTGCCAGCCATGTGTTTTGTATTTTTACCCTGCCAGCCGTACTGTGTATTTTCAATTTGGCAGAATTCCAAATGCGTATTCCACCACTCTCGCACGAAGAATCCCAACTGTACAAACAAATATTTGTACAGCGTGGTGGAGCTGGAAGAATAGGGCGGAAGTGGGGGACGGGTGCGTCCGCTCGGAACGGCGCAATGAATTTCCGCGATAAAGAAACGGATTTGTTTGCTCTTAACAAATTTTAAATTCCTCGGGCAAATAAACAGTAACGTAATAAGTAATGTTCACTCTAGAGCAGGCCACGTAGGCGTAGGGGGAGAAGTAAAGGTATCACTCTACTCCTTCTTTAACCTCGGCGCTAGATGGGGTGCGTGGTCAACGCCACGCTCCGGCCGCTTTACCCCCGGGAAATACCCGGTATCCATTATGTAGGAGGATGGGTGGGCCCCAGGCACGGTCTGGACGTGCGCGGAAAATCACGCCCCCACCGGGATTCGATCCCCAGACCGTCCAGCCAGTAGGAAGTCGCTATACCGACTGAGCTATCCCGGCCCACGAGGCAATAAGTAGTTTCGTTTTTTCAGTTCATATTTTCGCTTAGAGGCGGGAATTGTGATTATTTAACCTACACACCAAAATACCTAGCTATGCCAGTTTTTATGGTTGTTTTAACAAAGGACACCGGAAGTGTTACTAAAAGGATGACAGAGTCTACAAAAGATAACATGGATTATCTCTATCTGGAAGAGAAGAGCCCATATTACATACACTGGCCTACACAGGCATACCTGTTGAACTAGCATTTCATATACAACCACAGAACCTTTCAGATTATCATTATAATGTTTTAACCTAACTTCTGTGTAGTTAACTGGTCACAGATGTACTGCATAAGACAGAACGTTCCTGGCACAATTCATTTACATATTTTCCTATTGCAGAGGGTTCCAGTCCTACATACAGTATGCTGTTCATGTTATATTCCATCCTGTAAGAAAATATAATTTTGTACACTGGTTACAATGTTGGTTTGGAACATACAGAGACCAGCCAGCCTTCACTGCCTACATATGGAACTGAATTTTTGTAGTTACTATAGTTATTGTTGTTATTGGAAAAAATAAGACATAACTACCATATTTGCTGGAACACAAATGATGACATTTTGCGGTCAATGTTTTTTCTTTAAAATATCCCCGATATACATGCCATACTCTTTACATAACATGCTGTTAAATGTAATTTATACCCAAAAGATATTTTTCTGTTGAACCAAGTTTCATCAGGACTGGGTAGTCCCAAAATAAACAGCAGTTGACCGCACTCATATCCCTTTTCATACTAATAACAGGGACTACAGTGGTTAACAGAAGGCACGAGGTGGGGAAGGAATGCCTTTGATAATAACCTAGTTTAACTTTAGGTGACAGAAAGGACTTTTTCCACTCATTAGTAATCGCTTCTAGAAAGCAATTTTTGTCCACCTTCTACCGAGATTTATTGAAAGTTTATGGGGAGCAGAGCAACTCACAATAATGGATAAGGATTTAATTACAAAGATGTAGTTTTCATAATGAATAAACAAAATCTTTTTATGACCCTGACATAGCAGGAAAGAAGCACTAGTATTTTCAGATCAGACTCAAAATCCATCCTCTTGACAATGTGATGTACAAGTGTTCTTGCACACATTCATATTTGAAAATAAGCTGTAATAGGACTGTGCTTGCATTGATATTTATTAAACAACACAGTGCAGTTGGACTGTAAAAATTTCTTGTTTTTCCCACCGTTTTACCTTTCCTTGACACAAGTAAGTGCACTCTAATAACATTTTGGCTGAAAGACTCTTTTTAAGTGTACCTACCAACATTCTCATGGTGTGGCAGTCTCCTGATATATGCTCTTCAGGACTTACCAGTCCCTTTCTGAAGTCAAACCCTAATAACCTTAAGGTGTGTCATCCCCATTGCATTAGGTCGATAATACAAAACTGTAATGTGTGTGTGTATATATATATATACACATACACAGTCATGAACACAACAATATTACAATTAGTAGCAATATATAATATACAACTACATGTTTCAGCCCTGTATTTAGGCCATCATCAGATTGTCCAAAGAACTTACTAAGTGATAGGATCATAAGATGAATACCAATACATTTTTACATCATGAAGTATGCATCAATATAAATGTTGGCAACTTTTATTAATCCCACGATTAATGATGTAAGATGAGATCTTGACCCCTTCCAAAATATCACACATACTGTGTAGTCACTTAATAAGTTCTTTGGACAACCTGATGATGACCTACATACAGGGCCAAAACATGTAGTTGTATATTATATATTGCTCCTAATTGTAATATTGTTATGTTCATGACTGTATGTATATATAGATATATACACAATACAGCTTTGTAAATACATTTTCTCATTCCAAATTTGTCATCTCCATTTTACAAGACACATTATTTACCCTGCATCAATAAACCTGAATGCAGGAAGATCGTAATTAAATTTAACATTCCTAGGTCCATGCATCGCTAATATATTCTCAGAGTACAACCAACAAGATGCAACGTTTCTCAAATTTATTTCTGTAAGATGCTCTACTTTTCAGAGAGGCTAGCAGAAGGTAGCAGTAATGGACTGACAAATGCCTGAAGCCATATGTGCATTTTTGTGCTCCTGATGATGGACAGAAAAACCGTCTGAAACATGTACAGCGTCTTACAGAAATAAACAAATATGAGAAACATTGTATCTTGTCAATTGTACTCTGAGAATATATTATTAGTAAAGGTACCTCCTGTTCTTTGCACACATAAGTATCATGTATTTTCACACAGACTGTCCGAGTTAAAACGGCACAAACTGAAGACTGAACAGTCAACTGTTTTTCAACATAAACCTTTGTTTCATTTGTGAATGAAGTAGTTCAGTGTGAGTGAGAGGTCATAAAACTTAAAGGTAAAGGTAAAGCAGTCCCATTAAAGGGCCGGAGGGTTCCAGGAAGTTACGGTCCCACATTTCATGACAACGGCACAGCATGGTGGTAAGTTTGTCGGCCTTATGCACCAACCGCCTTTACCCCCAGGAAATGCTCCTGGAACTCATTTCTGTCAAGAGGCTGAATCGACCCCAGGGCCATCATAAAACTTAAAACCTGCTCAAAACTGAATATGTAAGGTCTTTTGTTGATTACTGTTATTGTGTCATACTCCATATTCAGAAATAAACACGTGTACAAAGAACAGGTTACAGCTTGCTGTTTTTTCTTTTCTAACTTTAGTTGCCGGACTGCTGGATAGAAGTCAGTACTCGGAAGGTCCTGCAACCGGTCATCTCGACACCGGTTTTCTTGGTTTCCCTGTGTCTATAAGCAAACGCTGAGATGGTTCCCAAAATTCCAAGTTGCCACTACATGCTTCTCATGTAGCCCTCCCGACTTAAATCTAGTAGTAACCAATTTCATGTTTT
>Ga0123353_10016174_pt1 | contig 10888 bp, 8 predicted proteins | sample TergutLab28metaG_3_FD_92763 | JGI IMG/M metagenome (GOLD analysis project Ga0123353, IMG submission 92763) | Labiotermes labralis P3 segment gut microbial communities from Petit-Saut dam, French Guiana - Lab288 P3 | ecosystem: Host-associated > Arthropoda: Insects > Digestive system > Gut ... | reverse complement strand
TTTATGGCTTCTAATGCCACTTTTGCCTTAAAGGCTGCTGTAAATTTTCTTCTGCTTTTCATAATGCAAATTTAAGATTTTTTTGTCTTAACTCGCTGTACGAAAATTGGGGGACATTACACCACAAAGTTGCACAGAGAAAACCTCGTATCATCTAATTTTTTTTGTGTAAAATACTTTTATATTTTTGCAGCGATATTTTATAGTTTTTCAAAAATTAATTTTTAGGAGTCCCAAGTAATCATGTTTACCCTCTACAAAGCTTCTGCCGGATCCGGCAAAACCTCCCGTTTAGTAGTAGAATACCTGTCGTTATGTTTGCCGCAACCGGAAAAATTTAGCCATATACTTGCCATTACTTTTACGAATAACGCCACCGCAGAAATGAAATCGCGAATTGTGGATACGCTTTCTTTTTTTGCTTTTGAAACAGAGATTTCACCCGCTTCATCGGTTTATCATACATATAATCAGATTGTTGAAAAAATCGCAAGCCAAATGTCATGTACCGAACAGTTTGCATATATTAAAAATCAATCTAAAATATTATTAGAGAAAATTTTATACGAATACGACAGGTTTTCTATTAGTACTATTGATGGTTTTTTTCAACGCATTTTACGTGCTTTTGCAATAGAATTTGGTCTTAACACACAGTTTCTCTTAGAAATAGAGATGAACGATTTTTTTAGAGAAACAGTTGACGTTTTAATTAATCGCATTTCTAAAAATGATACACAACTTACCGGACGTGTGTTAGAGTTAGTTGAAAATTTAATGCGCGAAAAGGGTAAATGGAAAATTGAATGGGAAATTTTAAAATTGCTGCAATTTAGTATGAAAGAAGAACTATATTTTCCACTAAAAAAACTGCAAGAATCTGAAAATAAAAATTTTGATCAAGCGAAAAAGAAGATGAACAGAGCGTTTTTTAGATTGAAAGCGCTTGAAAAAAATTTCACTACAAAAGAAGAAAAAAAGTCTGAGGCTTATCTCGAACTCCAAGAGGAACTGAAAGAGGTTGTTTTTTTAAAGAAAAATCTATTTCAATTGGCTTTGTTGTTCGATTTAAAGATGATTATGGATGAAATAAAAGCACAAGACAATCGCTTTTTCATTTCTGAAACCAATGCGATAATAAATGAAAAGATTAGTAAAGATGACGACGTTCCTTTTATCTATGAAAAAATTGGAAATCAATACTCTTACTTTTTTATTGATGAGTTTCAGGATACTTCAAAACTGCAATGGGAAAATTTAATCCCGCTGATTAGAAATGCGTTATCCGGAATGAATAGATTTAATGAGCAAGGTAAGGTTTATCTTTTTGGAGATCTTAAACAAGCTATTTATCGCTTTCGCAACGGAGATGCAGATATTTTACAGCAACTCTCTAAAATTGAAGGCTATCGAGCAAATGTACTCCCTTTCGCACAACAAAATATAGACTATTGTGTAGCGTTGCTTGATACCAATTATCGTTCATCAAAAAAAGTGATAGCGTTCAACAATAGTTTTTTTAGCTATTTAACAGCTGAGGGCGCCTCTTTTCAGGATGCAAGGGATTTTTATGAAGATCTGAAACAAAAATGCAAACCTACAGCAGAAGAGGGACTTGTAACGGTTCTGTTTCAAGATGAAGAAGATAAGCGTTCGTTTAAAGAGTTTGTTTTGGAACCGGTTTTGAAAACTATTTTAGATACACGGCAGCGGGGATATAACTATAATGATATGGCAATATTAGTGGGTGGTAATGATTTTGCAAGTACAATGGGTGCTTTCTTAATTTCTAACAATATTCCCATTATCTCAGTGCAGTCAATGCAATTATCAGTATCACAAGAAATTAACATAACAATGGCTACGCTGCAATATATTGTTTCAGAAGAGAACAAATTAGCAAAACTCTCAATTGTTCACTATCTTGCAAAACAACACAATCTTATGTTGGAAGAGTCTATTCAATATGTTCAAACTGAATCGTTGTTTCCACAGTTTTTAAGAGATGTTAATATTAAGATTGAGAGAGAAAAATTAGCCTCTCTTCCTTTATTTACTTTGATAAATGAATTATATAGAATCTATTCTTTTTCAGCCGGAAACCCATTTTTGATGAGGTTATTAAATGAAGCTGAGAATCTTACTTTACAACACAAAGGGAGCGTTCCTCTTTTTATAACATGGTGGGAAGAAAAAGGTAAAGAGCTCACACTTTCTACTCCGCAGAATATAGATGCCGTTACAATCTCTACCATTCATAAAGCCAAAGGATTAGAATATCCTGTTGTGATTTTCCCGTTTGGAAGATTACATCATTTTCTTACTAAAGACTATGCCCTCCTCTGTGACTATGAGCAAGTTACAGGTTTGGAATATGATTGGGTTACTTTATCAAAAGATGATACTCCGGTGCGTTTTCAAAATATATATGAAAAAGAGTTAAAAAAAACGCATCTTGATAAGCTAAACATGTTATATGTGGCACATACCCGCGCCGGCAAGGAGTTGCACATAATCACAGAAAGAGTGAGCGCAAGAGGAGGAAATTACAGCAAATTGCTGGCTGGTTTTCTGGAACAAGCCACAGAAAGCGCCAATAATGTGGTGTTGAGAAAATTAGATGATGAGATGATGAGACGATTAGATGATGAGATGATGAGACGATTAGATGATGAGATGATGAGACGATTAGATGATGAGATGATTGGGAGCACTTCATTGTTTCAACCTTTAATTATACAGCCTCGTTCTTCACAGCAACTTCACGGCATTTTCATTCACAACTTCCTTGCCTCTTTAACCTCTTTCCCGCAAAACGATGAAGAGATAGCTTTGACACTGCAATATGTGGAGGAAAATTGCAAGGAAGAGTTGATGGTTGTTTTTAATAGAATATTGAAAGACAAACTATTATCTTCATATTTTTCCCCGAATGTGAAAGTTTTGAACGAAACCTCTATTCTATTTCCTGATGGAAACTTGATGCGCCCCGACAGAGTGGTATTTTTAGAAGAGAGAGTAGCAGTAATTGACTATAAAACGGGAGCGCCTAACGCATTGCACAAAGAGCAGATAGATAAATATTGCGCTGCCATTCGTGCTATGGGGTATGAAGAGGTGGAAGGATTGGTTTTATATATTTAACTAGAGTATGAAAGAAAAAAAAGATAAAATTCTCGGTTTAAAGCGCAATGTCTTTTTTACAGGATTGACCAGTTTTTTTACAGATACATCTACCAAAATGGTTTACAGCGTCATGCCTTTGTTTCTGCTCTCTATTGGCGCTTCTAAAACTACTATTTCATTAATTGAAGGGATCGCAGAAAGCACCGCCTCTTTGGTAAAAGTGCTGTCGGGGTATTGGAGCGACAAGATCAAAAAAAACAAGCCGTTTATGCTTATTGGTTATGGGGTTACAGCTTTGGTAACGCCACTGTATGCTTTAGTGCGGATTCCTGTACAGGTTTTGTTTTTCCGTTTTTTTGAACGCGTTGGGAAGGGGCTTCGGGCTGCCCCGAGAGACAGTTTGATAAGCGGATCGGCAACCCAAAAAGATGCCGGTAAAAATTTTGGATTTCACAAAGCGATGGACAACAGCGGGGCAATTATCGGACCATTGTGTGCCTTTATTTTGCTCTACTTTTTCCCACAGAACTATTCAGTTATTTTTCTCATTGCCACTATTCCTGCGCTGTTGGGTGTAATCACTATCGCCATTTTTATTAAGGAAGCCAAAGGGGTAAAAACTACAACCTCTACTCCAATATCTTTGAAACGATTGCCTAAGAAGTTTTACTTTTTTCTATGCATCGTTTTTATCTTTACCCTTGGCAATTCTGCCGATGCCTTGTTGTTGGTAAAAACTGCCGAAACCGGAGTCAATAAAACATATATTCCTTTTATTTATATGACTTTCAATGTCGTATCTGTGTTTTTTGCGATTCCTATTGGAAAATTGTCCGACAAAATTGGACGTGAACGTTTAATTATCCCCGGATTTTTGATCTACGCCCTTACCTATTTTCTGTTCGGGAAATTTAACAGTATCTCTATTTTCATTGGGCTTTTTGCCATGTACGGACTTTACAGCGCTTTGGTGGACGGCAGCCAAAAGGCGATGATTTCCGATATTGTAAGCAAAGATTTACGGGGAACTGGGTTTGGAATTTACCATGCCGTACTCGGAATTACCTTACTTCCTGCAAGTTTAATTGCGGGATTGCTGTACGACAAGGTTAACTCAAGTGCTCCGTTCTACTTCGGAGCGGCAATGGCGGTGGGCGCTGCCATTTTGATGGGGATTTTTACCATAAGCTCAACGAAGAGGAAACAATGATTAAGGGTTAAGAAAAAGTATTAACCGAAAAAACAATATTTTTGCCGCAAATTAAGATCGGATGTCACGCTACATTTTAAAACGACTCAGTTATGGTTTGTTGGTCATGTTTGGAGTGATCACTTTGGTGTTCTTTTTGTTTACAGTACTTCCTTCCGACCCCGCCCGCATGATGCTGGGACAACGCACCGACTTGGAAACAGAAAATGCTATCCGAAAAGAGTTAGGACTTGAACTGCCTGTGGGTATTCAATATTTAGGATATTTAAACGATCTTTCCCCTATTGCTTGGTATAAAACCACCGATACGGACTCATTTTTTTATTTGAATCCGAATAATTATCAATATTTAAAGATTGTATCTTTCTCAAACTCAGCATTGGTGCTCAAGAAGCCCTACTTGCGGCGTTCGTTTCAAAGCAAACGCTTAGTGGGAGAGATGATTGCAGAGGCATTTCCAAAAACGGCACTGTTAGCTTTTGTGGCTATTTTTATGGCAATGTTAGTTGGGATTTTTATTGGAGTACTGTGCGCGGTGTATAAAGATACGTGGTTCGACAAATTTGCGCTCTTCTTCTCCGTACTGGGAATGTCGGTGCCCTCTTTTTTTGCTGCCATACTATTTGCGTGGCTCTTTGCGTTTGTGCTTGCCGATGTTACGCACCTGAACCTCATCGGAAGCCTCTTTGCCGTTGATGACTACGGTACCGGAGTACATTTGGAATTGAAAAACCTGATTCTCCCTGCTATTACGCTGGGAATTAGACCGCTGGCAGTTGTTGTAGAACTTACTAAAAATTCTGTATTAGATGTCCTTTCGCAGGATTATATTAGAACAGCACGTGCCAAAGGATTACCCTATAGAACTATATTGATAAAACATGTATTGAAAAACGCCCTAAATCCAGTAGTTACTGCTATTTCCGGGTGGTTGGCTTCCCTTTTGGCAGGCGCAGTGTTTGTAGAATATATTTTCGACTGGAAAGGGATCGGTGTTTTAATGGTGGACGGTTTAGAAAAATACGATTTCCCTGTTGTGATGGGAACATTACTGTATATTTCAATTATATTGGTTGTTATCAATATCTTATGCGATATTATTTATGGATGGTTAGACCCACGTGTAAAGTTGGCATAGAATGATTTTGCTAATTAAAAAAACGCATCACTACTGATTAATCATTAACAATTAAAAATTAAAAAGTTTTCAGATGATCATCACAAATTACGACGGTATGCAATCGCCGGCAAATATACACATAGAAATGCCATTTGTCAAGGGGAAAACAAAAAAATCGGCTCAGGAGAGAATGGATGCTTCGGCAGTGGTGAAAAACTAAACCCATCTATTTTCAATTGCCATTTTCACCAATATCATGGAGTTTTTGGCGCCGAGTTTTAAAATGAGATTTTTACGATATGTTTTAATGGTTTCTATGCTTAGAAATATCTTATCGGCGATCTCCTGGTTCGTATATCCGTCCACAATCATTCGCAACAACTCTTTTTCCCGGGCGGTAAGCCAAATCTGTTGATCCTTCTGTTTTTTCATCAGAATCTCTATTTCATCGCATAGAAAAACCTCTCCATTCATCACAGTTTCTATTCCGGAAATGATCTCTTCCGACAAAGCATTTTTTAGAATGTACCCCGATGCGCCATTAGTCAACACTTGTTTAGCAACCGAATACTCACTGTGAGTGGTGAGTATCAATATTTTGATATTCGGATAATTTTTATGTACCTCGGAACAAAAATCTATTCCGCTTCCGTCGGGCAAGTTAAGATCAAGCAGAAGAACATCCGGTGGTTGTTGCGATAAGGTTTTCCGGCATGCTTCTAAACAATAGGAGACTCCTGTAACGGTAATGTTTTCCGATTCATTAATGAGAATCTGTAATCCTTCGACCAATATTTTATGGTCATCTGTAATGTGTACTGTAATCATAATAGTTCTATTTCGATACATACTTCTGTTCCGCTTTCGGGTGAAGAGAGGATGGTCATTTTTCCGTTATATGCCGATATTCGGGTGCGGATATTTTCCAACCCGATTCCAAAGTTGGTAACTTGTGGGTCAAAACCAATTCCATTGTCGAGAACGGTGAGAGATACCACGCCGTTGTCAATCATAAGCTGCACATTGATGGATGTGGCTTGAGCGTGTTTTACAGCGTTATTAACCAATTCATAAGCACAGCGGTAAATCAAGACTTCCAAATGGTTTTCTAAACGTGGATCTTCCCCAAGATACTGAAATTGAGCGCCCTGAATCGCACGACAAAAATCTTCTAAAGAAACTTTTAAACCATAACGCATCAGCGATTCGGGCATAATGTGGTGCGCCACACGACGAAGCTCGCCAATAGATTGATCCAGCATCACTATTGCTTTATCAAAATGCTCTATATCAGAATTATCCATCACAGCATGTAGTTTCATGTTTTTGAGATTTAATTTTACCACCGACAACATACCTCCTAACCCATCGTGCAGGTCGCGCGACAAGCGAGAGCGCTCTGCTGCTTCTCCGTCTAATACAGCCTGAGCAGCAACGAGTTGCTTCTCCTGCTCTAACTGTTTTACTTGCTGTTCAGCCATTTTATGTTTTTCTCTGTTCAAACGGTGCAGGAAAAATAAAACTCCTAAAACTAACAATAATACAATAAGTCCTGATGCAATTATGATCGCATAGAGTTTTCTATCTTTTTCCAACGCGGCAATACGAATATCCTTCTTTTCGGTTTCGTATTTGATGGCTAAATCGGAAATTGTTGTTTGAAAACTTTTTTCGGAATACTGCGTATTTAATTCCGAATATTTTTTGAGATACTGGACTGCTTTTTCTGTATTTCCCATATAAATATTTGCCAGCACAATATTTTCCAGCACCACCCGAGATTCGTCAAGATTAGTAGAATCGGCAGCCCAAACCTTGATCGCAGCGGTTTCTGCCTCGTGATACCGTTTTAGCGCTAAATACACGTCCGACAAAATTTTCCCTGAATATGCATAAAGGTTTTTGTCGTTCAATGAGTTTGCCCATAAATAAGATTCATCGGCATATTTTAAAGCACGGTCGTAATCGTTTAGTTTCAAATAGATAGTTGCTAATAAACCTTTTGTATAACACATATTTATTTGTCCTCTATTTAAACTTTCCGCTTTCAAGACGTATTGTAATGCCTCATCTAAGTTTCCGCTGTTTAAATAGTTGAAGGCATATTCGTTGTAAATATGATGTTTTCTCCATAGAGAACGCCCTTCTTCCAACAAGGTGCAACTCATCTCTGCCTGTTTCAAGTATTTGATGGCTGTTGTAGGATCGCCCAACCTCCGGTAAATTTCACTTAAATTGAGCAGCGTCATTACACTACATTCTGTATAACCAATCTCTTCAGCCATTTTCAGTGCTTTATGAAACAAATCAATAGCCGTATTGTATTTTCCCTGTTTTGCATATATAACAGCAGTTAATGAAATTGAATAGATTTCCTCCTCTTTCCTTTCAAGTTTGATAGCAGTCTCTCTCATTCGATCCATATAAACAATAGCGCTATCGTATTCGCCTGCAAAACAATAAGCGATTGATAATGAACTATAAATAGGGATCAACTTATCATATTCTTTCAATTTATGGGCAAGAAAAAGGGCAGGCGTTGCATATACTTTCGTGCTGTCAATACTAAACATGGAATAGTTGGAAGCTATTTCAGTATAGATATCAAATTGATGCTTCTTCGTAAGCGTTTGTGTTTGAAGTATGTTTTTCAACGAATCAATCCTGAAACTTGCATATTTGATATGCGAAAACTCATCCTCTTCGGGCGTCGTTTCGCTGCAAGCGAGCGTAAAAGGTAATAAAAAAATGTAGCAGATAAAAATCAATTTCTTCATACAAAAGCATTTTACATTCAATGGTGCAAAAATAGTTTTTTATTTCTGCAGATCAATTATTATTAAAATTCAACGGCACAAAAATAGAGTGCTTTTCAATACTGTTAATACCCCACAAATAGGGTTTTTTCATAATCTTGGAAAAAAACCCTATTTGTGGGGTATTCTATTGTTTTTGTAAATTATATGTTTGCTGTGAAATAATTAATTAACTAAAATAGTAAATAACAATATATTAACAAAATTAATTATCATTATGAAAAAATTTACACTATTATTATTCACAATTTTTTTCGCTACATTTGCATTTGCACAAGATGTAATTGTTACCAAAGAGGGAAAAAAAATTAACAGTAAAGTTACTGAGATCAATGAAAATGACATTAGGTACAAAGTCTATGAAAACATAGATGGTCCTACTTATACCATGAAAAAGTCGGAGATTGCTACTATTATGTACGAAAACGGGCATGTGGAAGTATTTAATGTAGCACTGAATACCGCACCTCCACCAACGCAGCCGCAGATGCCCAATAACTCTATTTATTACACCAAAGCAGATTACCAAAAGGCTCTTGCCCTGAGGAAGGCTGGAGTTGGTTGTTTTATAGGAGGATTAGGCGGTACCGTATTAGGTTCTATTCTTTTTATATCGGGAGCTCTCAGTTATGAGTATGAATTGGCAGCTGCAGGCTATATATTAATGTATGCATGTGTTCCTGTTGGAATTGCCGGTATTATTATGTGGCCCATCGGTCAAAGCAGACTGAACAAGATTAACAGAGCATATCCCAACGGTTTTTCTCTGTTTGAAAACGAAAAAATACAACTGAATCTCGCGCTCACCGGAAATAATATCGGACTTAAATTTAATTTTTAATTTCTCAAATTTATAAAGTATAACTATCAAATAATTAAATTAATAAAAAAATCATTAACCAAAAAAAATCATTATGAAAAAATTATTATTCCTTATCACAATCGCTTTCGCATTTTCCCTTTTTAGCTGTCAAAAAGAGGGCGTTTACACTCCGTCAGAGAAAATTAAAAGAATCTCTGTGTTATACAATAGTAAAAAAGTTCTTTCCCAGGAATGGTCGTGGAACAACAAGATTTTGAATAAAATAGAATATTTTTATCTCAATACGGGCGGTTTGGCATATTCCTCTACTTTTAAATATGATGGAAATAGAATTACCGACATTCAAGACTCTGATGGTTATTTTACAAAATTTTCTTATAACGGCAATTTATACGATAAAGTGGATTATTATAATTCAAAATCTGAATTAAGGATTTCGTTAAAATTCTCATATTCAGGAAAAAAGGTATCTTCTATTGAGGGCCAATTTTATTCAAGCAAAAAATCTTCTTCAGAAAAATTTAATGAAAGCTATCTTGCAACCCTTATTCCTGAGTTACGTTTATCGGAAGAACAAATGATGCAACTTCAAGCAAAAGGTGGCGGGGTAAGTATTATTAAATGGAATTTTGAATTTAATGGAGATAATCTTTCCAAATTGGAAATACAGGATGATGGAAAAATTGTTACAAACTCTTTTGAAGAGTACGATAAAAATATTAATCCATATTATCATCATGTTGAGGTAATTAATACTCCTTTCATATTATTTCTATCTAAGAACAATGTAGTACGCCAAACCAATAGAGATGATAAAGGGAACTCCACCCTTGTTGATTACGCTTATATCTACTCGGGCAAAACGCCTACGGAAGTACAAAGAAAGGCAAACACTAACGGAAGTGTTACTATTTCAACCACTTACTATGAGTATGTAAAATAGGATTTAAACAAAATTTGGCTAATTCTTTTTTTCTTGTGCTGGAAAAATATTTGGCAGTACGATTTTATATTTAAGCGAAATTAAATTGTTTTCATAGTCCATAAAAACCTCATTTTTATCTAATTCACAAAATAAAGACACCTAAGTAGTCTGATGAATTTCCTCACAACTTCTAACCTAATTTACCTAGTCGCTCCTTAATAATAGCCAAATGCTTGCGCTATTGTTAAGGAGCAACTATATAAATATTTCCTGTAATATTGGCACTCTGTGCATTAAGTACTCTTCCCACATGTAAGTTAATGTGTATCTCAATATTGCTCGTTGCCTGCAATAGCCGGACATTTTAGGAAAAAAATAAGGGATATTTTGACAAAAATTCCGAATTGACAATATTTTTTGACCAATTGTTTTATGGAAGTTGAAAAAGAAGTATTTTTGCCAAATTCTTAGAGTATGAAGTAATATGACCGTAAACAAGCTAATTTTAGGCGATAACCTCGAAATTCTGAAAACGTTAGAGGGCGAAAGTGTAGATTTAATTTACCTTGACCCACCATTTTTCAGTAATCGCAATTACGAAGTAATTTGGGGCGATGAGGGCGAAGTACGTAGTTTTCAAGACCGTTGGAGTGGCGGAATGGAACATTATATTGCTTGGCTCAAAGAACGTGTTGAACAAATGCACAGGATTTTGAAGCCGACAGGAAGTATCTTTTTGCATTGTGATTGGCATGCAGACGCTTATATCAGAGTACATATTTTGGATAGAATATTTGGAAGCAATAATTTTCTTAATGAAATTACGTGGAAAAGGACAACTACACACAACGACTCAAAACAAGGAGCA
>Ga0123353_10016173_pt1 | contig 10888 bp, 6 predicted proteins | sample TergutLab28metaG_3_FD_92763 | JGI IMG/M metagenome (GOLD analysis project Ga0123353, IMG submission 92763) | Labiotermes labralis P3 segment gut microbial communities from Petit-Saut dam, French Guiana - Lab288 P3 | ecosystem: Host-associated > Arthropoda: Insects > Digestive system > Gut ... | reverse complement strand
CATGTTGGAAGGCTTCATTGCGCAGAAAAAATCAGTTTTAATAATTGACAGCAGTCAGATCCTGATGGAAATAACCAGGAAGCTTCTGGAACGCGTCGGCTATTCCGTTAAGTGCGCGATCGGTATATCGGGCGCAAAGGAGTGTCTGCGCGATTATACGCCGGACGCCATCGTTTTGGAAAATGAGCTGCCCGACGGCGACGGGATCGCGTTTTGCCGCGAGCTGCGGGAATATTGCGCCGTCCCCGTTCTGCTCACGTCGGGGGAAAAGGGCGACGAGCTGCCGGCGCTTCAAGCCGGGGCCAGCGATTTTTTAAAGAAGCCCGCCGACTATGAAATTTACAAAGCCCGCATACATGCGATGCTGTACGCAAAGAGCGGCCTGCCGTACGCGCCGGGAGAAACCCTGCCCGGCGGGACCGCGTCCGGGGCGTACGCCGGCGGGAGCGGCGGTTACGGAAACGCGGCGGCGGGCGCAGGATCCGCCCAAACAGAAAGGCCGCCGGACGCGGGCACGGAACCGGCTCGGCGCAAAAAGGCCCAGGCGCAGCAGCGCCAAAGCGAAATGGCCGGATTGGCGTTTACCGCGGCGGCCGCGGCGTGCGTCGCGCTGACGGTCGCCGCAATCGGCGTATACAATATGTATTTTTCCGGAAGCGACAAAATAACGGACGTTCATACGCAAACAGCCGTTACGGACGCGCGCAGCGGGGAATATATCGAACAGGGCGGAACGACGCTTATCATTAACGACGTTCCGGCGCCCCTCGCCCCGTTTATCGGACAGGACGCGGACGCCGTGCCGTATATAGCCGGCGTGCCGTATAAAGCCGGCGTCCTGACCGAGGGTCCGGGTTACGGTTATATGCAGTTTGACGGCATCGAGGCGGACGCCGGATCCGGGGAGGCGTCGGCGACGCTGCTGAACCCCGAAACCAACGCCTGCAGCCTGTCGTTTGAAATAATCCTACAGGATACGGGCGACGTGATATATAAATCCGGGTTGGTTGAGCCCGGGATGTGTATAGATAAATTTATATTGAGCGAAACGCTTGAAACCGGCGAGTATAAGGCGGCTATGTTGATACGGGCGTACGCCGCTTACGGCGGGGACGATCTGAACTATTCTATTTTCGCTGTAACGATAAGAGTTTCATAGCGCGTTTATTTATCAATAGACGCCCATTTATTGCCGTATCGCGGGAGGTGCGCATATGCGGATTATTAAAAAGTGTCTTTCGTTTCTCACAATACATTGGAAAATAACCGTTCCGGTTGTACTCGTCTGCCTGTTTTCGCTTTCGTTTGCGGGAGGGTACTCGGCGGGCGCCGTCGCCGGAAAAGCCCCCGCGCTGACGGCCGGATCCACGGAAACGCCGGTTCTCACGGGATCCACGGAGGACGCAGCGCAAACCGCGGATACGCTGAGCGTCGGGTCGGGGACGTTGATAATTGAATTTGACGAAAACGGCGTGCCTCTCGGCGCCGCCGGAACCAGGCCTCTCTTTACCATCAGCGATCCGGCGAGCGACATCACGCAAGTCATACAGGATACGTTCAACGAAGCGGCGAAGACGGGCGGCGTAGTCGAGTTCAAAAACGGCGAGACAAAAACGTACCGGATCACCCGGACGCTGCTGATACCGGCAAATATTACAATACGCGGCAACGGCGTGACGCTGCAGATCGATTCTTCAGCGAAGGCGGACGGTTCGGAAGCGTTTTCCGCGTTGAAGAACGAACCGCGTTACGTTGAATTCGCCATTATGACGGACGGATTTCCGGCGGGCGCAATCGCGGCGGCCGGGGGCTTGAGTATCGAAAACGTCAATTTTACAATGTATAACGACGCGGACGCCGGCGCCGTCCCGAAGACGCTTTTCGGGTTGGGCTGGATCAGGGACGCGAGCATATCATACTGCTCGTTCAGCGTATATTCGAGCACGCTGCAGAGTTTGAACCCGTTCGACGTATATTCGACATGGGAAAACATCAACGTCTCGGGCTGTACGTTCACAATCCAGACGGACGCGCCTGACGGGGGCGTATGGGTCCGCAATCTGGCGCACCAGGGCTTCGTATCCGGCAATCTCGTTATGCAGAACAATACGTTCAACAAGCGTTCCGGCGGCGAGATGCTCACCGTATGCGCGCAGTCCGACGGCGCGTTGGACGGTGTTTACATCAGGAACAACAGCTTTGATCAGAAAACCAGTCAGTCCAACAACCCGGCGCATTTTATCTCCCTGGGCGAGACGGGAGTCACCCGTAATATTTATTTCGAAAATAACGACATACGCATGGATCAGGTTGTAACCAGTATTATCAAGATCAGCAGCATGCAGGACAACCCAAAGGGTACGACGGACGGCGTCTATATCCGCGGCAACACAATCGCGGCCGACGACGTGAAGGCGGCTGCGGGCCAGATAATCGCGTCGAATATGGATGACAGGACTGTGATTTTTGAGAACAACGACATTACGGTCAACGCCAAATCCGGGATAAAAAAGCACGGCGTGCAGGGAAAATCCGTGCAGGTCTTAAACAACCGATTCATGGGCAACGGCTTTGCCACGATCGCCAACAATGTGCGGCTTGCGGCGGACAATACGGTTGAGAGCTGCGAGAGCGGATTTATCGGCGTAGTAGAGATCGTCGGCAACACCGTAAACGAGGCCACGGTCAATATGGTGCAGGTAAACAGCGCTATACTCTCGGCCACGCCGTCGGCGGGGGGCGTAATTATCAGGGGCAACAGCTTCAGCTCGTCGAACAGGGCCGTTATTCATGTGACGGGCGCAGCCGTCTCGCCGGCAATCACGATAGAAGACAATGTTTTCAATAACGTCCGTATTAATAATACTAATAACCCGAGCGCTAACTTTTACATCAGCGGCAATTCATTCAATATCGGTACGCTGGGCGATATAAACACGTCCGGCCGGACTCAGATTTTTTTCGGGAATACGCTGATCAATTTCAAGGGCGCGCAATTGTTGTCAAAGAACTCCGCCGCGCCGCCCGCAGCCGCGCCGGCGCCCGGTCTTACGGAACGGGCCCACCGTTACAGCGCGCCTTCCGGCAGCAGCAGTTTTGATCAGTCGATACCCGTCGGCAGCGTCGTCTGGTTCGAAATCGACGGCGATTTCGTCGCGTTTACAAAGATTGAGAGCGGGACGGGTCGCAATACATGGGAAGCGCTGCCGATGTATGATATGGCGCTGATGGACGACGAGGGCGAAATGATGTTCTTCTCGTTCGAACTTGAGGAGGACGAGCTCGACTTTCCGCTGCTGACCCCCGATGAGGAAGATTTGGAAGCGGCAGGTGAAGGAGCAGACGGCGCGGACGCCGAGGCCGCGGCGCCAACCGACGGCGCGGACACAGAAGCCGCTGCGCCGGCGGACGGTACAGACGCCGAAACCACGCCGGCGGACGATACGGACGCCGAAACGGCGCCGGCTGACGGCGCGGACGCCGAGCTTTCCGAAGACGCGGACGACGCGGCCGGCGGCGAATAGCGACTATGAAAATTGCGATGATCGGGCACAAGCGGATCCCCTCGCGGGAGGGCGGGATTGAAATAGTCGTCGGCGCGCTGGCTGTGAGGATGGCCGGACTCGGCCATACGGTGCACGCGTATAACCGCCTTGGGCGGCATGTCTCAAATGTCAAAACAGCGTCTAAAAAAATTAAAACGTACGAGGGCGTGCGCGTTATCACTGCGCCGACGATACCGGTAAGAGCGTTCGACGCGCTGGTTTATTCTTTTTTTGCGACAATCATGGCGCTGTTTGGCAGATATGATGTGATCCACTACCACGCGGAAGGTCCCGCCGCGATGGTCTTTATCCCCAAATTATTTGGCATACGGACGGTCGTCACGATTCACGGGCTGGATTGGCAGCGTTCCAAATGGGGCGGCGTCGCTAGTAAATATTTAAAAACAGCCGAACGCATATTGTCGAAGCGCGCTGATGAAGTCGTCGTGATGTCGAAGGCCAACCGGGCGTATTTTAACCGCGAATACGGGCGGGAGACGCGCCTGATACACAACGCTGTCGATCCTCCGGCGGCGAGGCCCGCGAAGCTCATAAAAGAGCTGTACGGCCTGGACGGCGGCGATTACGTATTATTCCTTTCGAGGCTGACGCCGGAAAAGGGCTTGCATTATTTACTGGAAGCGTACAAGGCGATCGATACGCCTCTCCGGCTGGTCGTGGCGGGCGGGAGCAGCCATTCGGACGATTATGTGCTGCGTATGCGCGAACTCGGCGCCGCCGATCCGAGAGTCATATTTACGGGATTTGTGCAGGGGGAGCTGCTGGAAGAGCTATATTCAAACTGTTTTATGTACGTATTGCCCAGCGATATAGAGGGGATGCCGCTGAGCCTCATGGAGGCTATGAGTTGCGGGCGATACTGCCTCGTCAGCGATATTGACGAAAACCTGGACGTGCTTGGTGGGATGGGGGAGTCGTTTATCCGCGGCGACGCGGGCTCCTTGCGTGAAAAATTGACGGGCATACTCGGCGCCGCCGTTTTCACGCATACGCCGGAAGAAATTTCGGCGTCCGTCAGGACGCGCTACAATTGGGATTCGATAACGGAGCAATATCTCAACGTCTACAAAGGAGATCCGGATTAAATAACGGACGTTAAAATTATGGGTAATCGGATGGTTGTCGTCACCGGGGGCGCCGGTTTCATCGGATCGCACTTATGCCAGGCGTTGTTGCGCAAGGGCGATAAAGTTGTTTCCGTCGACAATTTAAACGGCTTTTATGACCCCGGATTGAAAAGGAAAAACATCGCCGCGGTTGAGCGGACGGCTGCTGATTGCAAAACTAACAAATGTTCATTCATATCAGAGACAGCCGATATACGCGACGTCGGGCGCGTCGATTGTATTTTTAATAAATATACCCCCGATTTAATTGTGCATCTGGCCGCGTGCGCCGGCGTGAGGCCGTCCATCGAGGCTCCGGCGGAATATTACGGCGTCAACGTGGGCGGAACGCTTACGCTGCTCGAGGTTATGAAAAAATATGGCGTGCGCAACCTGGTCTTTGCGTCGAGTTCCTCCGTATACGGCAACAATAAAAAAACGCCCTTTTCCGAGTCGGATATCGTCGACAATCCCGTTTCGCCATATGCCGCGTCAAAAAAAGCAGGCGAGGAACTGTGTCACGTATATCACAGCCTTTACAAATTTAACGTGGCGTGCCTCCGCTTTTTTACGGTGTACGGACCGCGCCAGCGCCCCGATCTCGCGATAAATAAATTCACGCGGATGATAGACGGGGGCGCGCCGTTGCCGTTTTTTGGCGACGGTACGACGAGCAGGGATTATACGTATATTGACGATATTATAAAAGGCGTCCTGGGCGCGATGTCCTGGCTGAAAACGGACAGCGACTCCGGACCGGACGCGGCCATAGCCCCGGCCACGGCAAAATATGATATTTTTAACCTCGGCGGATCCAAACCGGTGACGCTTGCGCAAATGGTGGCGACAATAGAAAAGGCGCTGGGCAAGAGCGCTTTGTTACACAAGCTTCCGGCGCAGCCGGGGGACGTCGAACGCACTTTCGCCGATATTACAAAGGCCGAACGCATATTAGGATATAAACCAGGCGTGGATTTTGCAACGGGCGTTAGCAATTTCGTCAATTGGTTTTTAAACGCTTGACGACCATATCGGCGAGCGATTTGCGTTCGCCGCCGTCAAACAGGATAAATAAGCCGCTTATATACCCCGCGGCGCCGCACGCCAGCGCGCCGGCGCCCAGCGCCAGCCAGGAATGCACGGAGAACGCGGCTCTGTATATACTGAATAATATAAATAAAAAACCGTTGTTGATCACGCCCCGCAGCAGCGCGGGGTAAAACGTGGATAGTTTTTCATTCAAGCTGCGGGCGGCGTAAGCGGGGCTGAATGTAAAAACCTGTAATATCACAAGCGCCGCACTGACGCCGGCGACGGCGTATACGCCCAGTTCGGTATTTTTAACCAGGAACAGCACGAGCAGCGTGTTTACGACGCCGAGGCCTGACGAGACGAGTACCGGCGCCTTGAGTTTTTTTGTGACCATGTTAACCGTGTACAGCGGCGCGACGTACACGTGAAACATTATGGGCAGCAACGTGAGCAATGACAGGATGTTGACCGTATGGAGGCTTTCGGCCGAGAGGCCGTTCATCCACAGGTTAAAGAACGGTTCGCTGAATACGGCGAAACCCATTATCGGGACGCCGCCCAGATATCCGCAGGTACGCATTACAAAACGCACTTCCTTCAGGAGCCCGGCCCTGTCGTCCAGGGCGTAGCACGCCAGAATACGAGGCGAAAATACATTATACACCGCGGTATAAAACGACTGCAGCTGGACGGGGATTACTTTTGCGATAGCTAACAGGCCCATGGCTTCCGGGCTTATCAACAGGTTGGCGATCAACAGGTCGAGTCCGTCAAGTAAAATTTTACTCAGCCTGTTAAACGAATTCCATATCCCCAGACCGATAAGTTCGCCTACGGCGCTCCAGCTAAAATACTTGATATTGGCTCTTAAATAAGGGGTGAGTTTACGTTTATAATAATAATTGATTATTAATACAAAGAGCGTGCTGATTATTGTACTGACGCCGACATACCATACATTGGGCTTATAGAATGTAAATAATGCCAAAAGAATAGCGGCGCGGATCACATAACTTTCCAACTGTCGTTTTGAGTTGAGATCGAGCCGGTTTGTGGCAAACGTCGATACGGCGAACGACGATCCCGCCAGCGCTATGAGAAACGATACCAATATAGCGAGCCACAGCAGCCGCACGTCGGCCACATGTTCCGGAGAGATGTGAATAAAACGTTCTATATTCAACGCGAACAACGCTGAAGGCGCCAGTAATATGAGCGAAACGCCAAGGTTGCTGAGGGTTACGGATGTATAATATACGTTGCCGGCTTCGTAGTTATTCTTGTTGGTCTCTATCGTCACAAAACGGTAGAGCGTACTGTTGAAAGATACTGTAAATATGGCGATGTACGTTGTGAAATTTTTAGCCAGCCCCACAAAACCGTAAACGCTTTCGCCCAATCGGTTAACTAAAAAGGTGGTTAAAAAAAAGTTGATAGCCATGTCGACCATAAAAGCTGCAATTTGCGAAGCTATATTTACGGCCAACTGTTTTTTTTGGGACACCGTACGCCACCCCCTGTGAACGCAGGCGTTTCGCCTGTAACCGGGTCATAATAGCACGATCGTAGAATTTATGCAAATGACGCCGATTTATGTATAAAGATAAGGATAAAGTGGTATAATAGATCGCATCCCGGCAAGTATTGCAGCTTTTAAAATTAAAATTTTCGTCCGCCATGAATATTTTTGGGCGTCCGGAAGATAAATACGGCGAAAGGCTTGCATGTCCGAAACAATCGCATATAAATACAATGACTTGCTTACAGGACATACAACCGTAAAAGCCGTTTTTTCAATATGGAAACAAAGAAGACGAAGCATTTATAAAAGAACTCCGAAAGAATATAAGTTTATAGTATTGCAGGAGGGTAAGATGAATTTTATTAAAAAAATGACAGCGTTTTTGATAAGACATAAAAGGATTGCGATCCCGGCTTTTCTGGTGTGCTTTCTCGCGGTTGCGTTTACGGTCGGATATATAATAGGGACCAACATTGTCAAGGATCCAACCATCATAACTATTATTGACGATCCTGACGTGCCGCTCGGGCCCGGCGGGGACAAACCCGTATATGTCATAGGCGATCAGCCGCCCGGAGACTACACGGCGCTGATCCAGAACACATTTAACGAAGCGTCCAAAGTAGCCGGCGTTGTGGAGTTTATTAACGGCGCCGGGAAGACGTACAGGATTACCAAAACGCTATTAATTCCGTCCAATATATCTATCGTAGGTAACGGCGTCACGCTGCAGATTGACACGTCGCCCACGGCGGACGGATCGCCCCCGTTTACGCTACTGAGGGATCAATCGAGATACCGTGAATTCGCAATGATGACCGAAGGGTTTCCCGTTTCGAAAATAGCCGCTGTCGGGGGCTTGACTATTGAAGGCGTTAATTTTGTCATGCGCAACGATGGTAAAACGAGCGACACTCCCAGAACGCTGCTCGGAATTGGGTTTATCAGGGACGTGACCATCACTAATTGCACGTTTTCAGTCTATTCCAACACGCGGCAGTTTTTAAACGCTTTGGACATATATACAACATGGGAAAACATTGTTCTTAGCAACAACACATTCACGATATTTACGGATAGCGTGGAGGGCGGCGTGTGGGTTCGCAATCTGGTCAACCAGGGCTTTATATCCACCAACATGACCATTGAAAACAACAAATTTTATAACAGGTGCGCCGATGAAGTGCTGACGGTATACGCGCAGTCAGACGGCATTATAGACGGCATATATATCAGGAATAACAGTTTTGAGCAGACAGAGAGCGCGATTACCAACCCTAATCATTTTATTACGTTAGGCGAAACCGGACATACCCGAAACGTATATTTTGAAAACAATTACATCCATATGGACAAGGTCACCAACAGCGTAATAAAAGTCAGCAGCGTACAGGACAAGCCAAAAGGCACCATTACGGATGTGTTCATCCGTGGGAATACGATCGTAGTCGACGACATTCGCACCACATCCGGACAAATTATCACGTCGAACAACGACGAAAGAAACGTCATATTTGAAAACAACGACGTCACTGTAAACACCAAGACCGGCATTAAAAAACACGCCGTACAGGGCATATCCATCCAGGTTTTGAACAACCGTTTTAAAGGTAACGGTTATAATACGATATGCAATAACGTACGGGTAGCAAAAGACAATCGGATAGATAGCTGCGACAACGGCTTTGTCGGCGTGGTGGACATCATCGGAAATACCGTCGGCGAGGCCACGAACAATATGATTCAGGTTAATAACACTATATTGTCAACGTTACCGGGCGGGCGAGGACAGGTAAACATAATCGGCAACGATTTGACGTCGTCCTGCAGGGCTATTGTTCATATAACGAGTACGGTGGTGGAACCCGTACTCAACATGGAGAACAACACGTTCACGAACGTGCGCATCAACAATTCGTCAAACCCGACCGCGACGTTCAACATCGACGGCAACAACTTCACGCTCGGCGCGCTGGGCGACATAAACACATCGAGCAGGACCAAATCGTTTAAAGGCAATACGATAGTCGCGTTGAAAGAAGCGAAACTGCTCACGGAAGTGACGTCCAAACCAGCCGCCGGGGCGGACGCGGCAGTCCGTTTTAACGTGCCGTCAGGCAGCAACAGCTTCGATCTGTCCGTTCCCGCGGACAGTGTGGTGTGGTTTGAGCTGGCAAACGGCAGCGCCGGATTTGAGAAGACACAAGAAGGTTCCGGTAAGGATAAATGGCAGGAGTTTTTTAAACAGGATCCGGCGGACGAGCCCCCAATCGTGGATGACGAATCTCGCTGTCAACCGGGATGCGAATGCACATGCGAAAGCTGCGTCTGCGGCCAGACGGGGACATAATTGAAAATTTTATTAATTAACTATCGTTATTTTATCTCTGGCGGGCCGGAAAAATATATGTTTAACATCATGGAAATGCTGGAGAAGCAGGGACACGAGGTAATCCCGTTTTCGGTTCGATCGGATAAAAACGCGGATACGCCGTATGATAAATATTTTGTCGATCCGATAGGCGGATCCGATCAGGTTTATTACGAAGACTATAAAAAAACGCCCCGCGTCATTATGCAATTAATAGCGCGGGGCGTCTATTCGCCCGCGGTGAAAAAAGCCGTCAAACAAATTATAGCGGACACAAAGCCCGACGTAGCGTATATATTGCATTTTGTAAATAAGCTCTCGCCGAGCGTCATATCGGGCGCTAAAGCGCTGGGGCTGCGCGTCGTGGTCCGGCTTTCCGATTACTTCCTGTTGTGCCCGCGCTTCGATTTTTTACGCGACGGGCGGGTGTGCGAGGACTGCCTTTCAATCGGGTATGCGGCTTGTATAAAGAATAAATGCGTCAAGGGCTCGTTCTTCGCGTCGGTGGTGCGCGTGGCCGCTATGAAGATTCAGAAGTATATCCGCGTTTTCGACAAAGTGGATCTGTTTATTACGCCGTCTCAATTTTTACGCGACAAATTAGTTGAAAACGGGTATGGCGCGGATCGCGTTATAAATATAACCACGTTTACCCCCGATACGGAGCACGATCCGTACAAGCCCGGCGATTACGGCCTTTATTTTGGCCGGATGTCCGAGGAAAAAGGGCTGCTTTCGCTCGTGGAGGCGTACAGGCTGCTGGGGGACGGCTACAAGCTGCTGCTGGCGGGCGGCGACGCGAACGCTGAGGCGCTGCGGCTCAAAGCGTATATTGCGGAACACGGCGTCGGCAACGTGACGTTTACCGGCTTTTTGTCGGGCGAGGCGTTAAAAAACGCCGTGAGAGGCGCGCGTTACGTGTTTATGCCCGCGCTCTGGTATGAAAATATCCCGAATACGGTATTGGAAGCGTTTGCCGCGGCAAAGCCGGTAATCAGCAGCCGCATAGGCAGCCTTACGGAACTCGTGGAAGACGGCGAAAACGGCCTGCTGCACACTCCGGGCGATTCGCAGGCGATCGCCCGTTGCGTAAAACGGCTGGACGACGACGGTTTATTGATCAATATGAGTTTGAACGCCCGGCGTCGTTTCGAAGAGCGCTACACAGGCGATAAGCATTTTGACAAGTTGATTTCGGCGCTGGAAGGATAAAAAAGGTAAACGGGTTTATGCATACGACTGGAATGACGGCAAGTTTACGGGACTATTATCCCGACAGGCAATATGAAAT
>Ga0123353_10016172_pt1 | contig 10889 bp, 5 predicted proteins | sample TergutLab28metaG_3_FD_92763 | JGI IMG/M metagenome (GOLD analysis project Ga0123353, IMG submission 92763) | Labiotermes labralis P3 segment gut microbial communities from Petit-Saut dam, French Guiana - Lab288 P3 | ecosystem: Host-associated > Arthropoda: Insects > Digestive system > Gut ... | reverse complement strand
TTTTCGTTACCTGGATACAGGCTTCAGCCTGCATTCGGATACCACACCACACCACACCATACCGTACCACACCACACCACGCCACACCATACCATCCCACACCACGCCACACCATACCATACCACACCACGCCACACCATACCATACCGTACCATCCCACACCACGCCACATCACCCCATACCATATTTTAAGCTAAGCAAGTGGTGTGATGCCCTGAGGAAGTAATCTAGGTTGGACTTGTGGATTCTTTTGTCTCTGAATTCTAACCAGGTCATCAAGAATGTGGACCAACATTTTCAAATTCAAATCTCTGGTTTTATGTCAGTGTGTACACAAGATACAACGTGGAACTTGGTGTTAAAAATCTGGTGCAGTGTTTCAAATACCAGAAGTTTGGATACAGACAGACTTGCTGCAGTTTGGATGTGAAGTTCCTGAAGTGTGGTGCAAAGGATCATAGTGATGCCATCTGACAAGGACCATGTGTGATATGAACTATACTACATTGATATCACTAGACTGTCCATCTTTTTGTAGGAGAGTTCAGTTCACAAAATCCAAGTTGAAGAGGGCTTGTTATTCCTGGAGACTCTAAGGAGGTGTTCCAATTCCAGTTAAAGTCAGGAATGTTACATGTGCTAACAGACCAACAGAATATCAGTACAAAGAATGAACCCCATCTTTCAATCTGACACAGCTGGCCTGAAGGTTTGTTAGGTATGCCCATGAGGTTCCTATCTGTGCTAATATGCATGGTAGGCTTATCATTCTGATGTACAGAAAACTGTGATATTTGGCAGCCATTTGAATGCAGAGGGTCTAGGTAAATTAGCTTTCACCATACTGCTTGCAGATACTTTGCCATATGTATCCAGTTTGATGTAAGAAAGTGGTTTGTCATCACAAATGCACACAGTACCTTTCTCCACTAGTACTCAGTTATTTGGTTTCATGATCAGCAGAATTGTCTCTCCACTGTGGCCTTTTCTGGCTCCACCACACTTAACAAAACTATTGTGGTATGTTTATATATATCATCAAAACACAACTATATTTATTAGTAGTTTAGTATGGTATCTGCTACATTAGGCACAATTACAGGTTTCGGCTACTAATGCTTTACAACAGATACGACATATGTAGGGCGTTTTCTTTTAGGTGTGGGGAAGGGGTTTGTGTGGGACCGAGATCTCATTTGTGTCAGTGGTGGGTGCATGGTCTGGAACAGTATCATTAGTTTATTCATGCATTATCTCTAGCTGTGTCTAGAATGGGATTCATTATATTACATCCCTAGTTTTATATGGTATCTATGTGCTAAGTCTAGGATGTTAATATCTATCTACTGTCTTTTATCTTTTATCTTTTCACCTTGGGAATTGTGGTACGGTCTGTATCCCATTATATAGGTGCAGTTGCCATTAATTGTTGTTTATCCCAATAATAGGTACAGTGCCATTAATTGTTGCTTATCATATTTCTCTGTATAAGTCCACCACACTTGTTTCCACATCCCCTTTCTCTGGTTATGGCATAGAGTCCTCTTGACTTGTACTTTATAGAGTTTGTTTGGCATTCTTAACATGATCTTTTCTGCCTATTTGATAATGTTCAGTTTTACAAATGCTGTGGACATAATTTTCATGTGATTTCTGCACTGTATCTCCAATTTAAAAGTGTGTTACCTGAAATAGGTTTCAGGGAGTGCACATCAGTGGGTCATCATCTTTTATCTGTTCTGCACTGAAGGTCCAAGTTACATAGTCTTTTAACCCTTCGATAATGGAGCAGTAAAACTTGCAAATTTTGTTGTACTGGCTGCATTTGTACTCATATTTTTAAAACATTTTTTCAGCATGTTTCTTTTTATATGTTTCTTGGGCTCAATTAATGACAAAAAAATTGCTTGTCTTCAAATTTTTCATTTCCCATGCATCTGTGTAGAATGAAATGCCTAAAATTTTTGATTGCAAGGAAATATAGTTCAGTACAGAAATATGAATGAAATGTGCCAGTGTCATGATAGTTCTTTGCATTTGTTGCATATTATTTTAATTGTTTTGTTAGAGTGGCTTTGCGCTCCCATTCTGAGCAATGGCAATTTTGGTAAGATTGTTACTTTATACCACCTAGGACTGAAGCCTGGATACATTTTTTACCCCATCAGTTCCAACGGTTAACAGTTGTGGGTCAACTGTTACATTGTTCTGTTGCATCTGCATGTTTTATAGTTGCACACCTAAGTGGAACCTGTTGTGTTTCTCCTCCACATTTCCATTTCTAAGAGACTTATCGCATCTCGCATATTTCAGTTGCAGCCTGTATGCCTGTTTGTCTATCCAGCATTCTGTTCACTGTAACTCTTTCATTTCCACCAAATACTATCACATTTGTTGTTCTGCAATATGGTGAAATTTCTCATGCACTGAAGCCTGTTATTATCATCAGGATGTCAGGTCATCTCAAATGATTGGTTACACTGTGATACTAGCAAGCTGTCATATGAATTTATTTTAATGATTTAATACCTTTCTGGGTTATATTTACGTTCTCTTGGGAAGTCTGTAACTCTTACATTTCTGAATGCAAATACAGAGACTGTTTTGTCTAAATGCAAATTCTGTGTTCTGTGAAATCTTCTCATGCAGGCAGCCTTGACAGAGTGTGAAGGTGTTCCAGCATTTCAGAGATAGACTGTGTCCCCATCTTCACAGTAATTACTGTTTCTGGATGTCTTAGTAAAGAAAAATGCAGATGGCTAACTTAAGCCATGCAGTGTAGAGAAAAACTGCACATACAGACCTGTACCTGCACTCAGATTCTAGGCATCGTCCAGGACATGCAAAATGCTGTTCTGTCCACTGTCCTGTACTGCACTCATGCTATGATTATGATAGCCTCAAGGAAGAAATAGAGCACCTAAAACAAACCTCAAAAAATAATTGAAAGAGCATTTGGGTCATCCAGCAAGCCCTACACACCAAGAACAAGCATCAGACAACAACTAAGAAACCTGCTGGTGTTACCTCATTTCCATACCACCATTCCATATCCAACTAAACAAGCAGGCTGCTGGCTAAACATAATACCACAACAGTTCACATTCTGGCAAAGAAAACTATCAACACCTTAAGGCTGATCAAGGAATGTCTAGGCCTGAGAACATCTGGCATGTACTGCATTCCATGTGAATGTGGTGAGATGTATGGGGCCAGATGTCTAGGATGATTGAAATCAGATGCCAAAAACCTAGAAGACACTTATGACATGAGTCAGAAAAGTCTGCTGTAGCAGAACAAATAAACATAAGACATGAACTTCAGTTTGAAATAACCCATAGATTGAATAGGATAGCTACTTATCTGGAACATTTGGTGAAGGAAGCAGTAGAGATGCAATTGCATCTGAAAAACTTTAACAGGGAGGCTGGCTTCATGTTAAGCCCAGCATTATAGCATATAGTCAGTATACTTAAACATTCAACACGGTCAGCGATAGAAAAACTGAGGCCAAATTCATCAATTGTTTGACTCTGCTAGTGTTCCATCTCCAGTACCAGCTGGATATATTTGTATATTGGATAGCATGGCATCAAGTTGTCATCACGAGTACCCTGGGGATGGGGACAGGTTCAGTATCTGAATCATCGAAACATTTTTCCACTTGGATGCAGATATCTGCCCAAGAAGATTTTAATTGAATTTTATTACCATAAAACTTCAAAACATGTAAGTGCTGATGTGCTTGACAGTGAAGAAGGACACCAGCGGACTCCTCCAGACCAGACCTATGATGTCATCTGTCATAAGGCATATGATAGCACTGGAATGTTTGGGGTTTCCATGCAAGTTGTATCAACTGAATTGTCTGATTGAGTGAGATACAATGAATGTCTAGTGCCCCCTAGAAAAAATGTTTTTTTTTGTATTTTATTTTATTTTTCATAAGCCGATAGTAGATTGTGGTGAATTGCTTAGGTACTTTCCTCAGCTAGACAGACAGGAAGGCTGGATCACTTAAACTTCATATGACAACAGCAATACTGTTGACACTGCAAGAGACTGTTGCTAAGTGACAGAGGTAATTGCTGATTTATGATGAGAATGTGTGTGAGGGTTTTGTGAAGCGGCTGTTGAGCAGTTATTCTTTACTGAACCTCCGATGGAAGCGGGTGAGTAGGAAGTGGTTCAAATTGTAAGACTACAAGATGTGGGCTCTACTGCTGATTTTGATGATGCAAGGTAAGCGTGGTTAACTTCATCTAGAACCAAATTAAGTTGTGCAAATTGCTTAGGAGTTATATTTGGTCCCATTTGGTTGCCTTTGTAAGTTTGTATCCCAAATCAGTTGGTTGGGTAGTAGAAGGAAGGTAATATGCAGTGGCTGGAGGTGAACAGGCTTCCCTTTTTGTAGTTCCTTGGTAGGAAATTGTAAGCCATGTGTCAGAGTTTGATCTTTATATTTTACCTTACATTTTTATTGGGTTATTGTTCTCTGTTTAGGTATAATATTTATGTACTATGTGTAGTGATATAGAATATATTTTATGTATCTCATAGTGTTGTCCAAAGTGGTGGCAGCGATACCGTCTTTAGGTAATTGTGTTGGTGGTAGGACAGCCACAGCACCCCATTACAAAGCATTAATCGCAGTGCAGTGAAATGCAGTGTTACCTTAATTTCAGGTGTCCAAAGCATTAAGTGAAGAGATCCGCCGCCTGTCTGTGCTGGTAGATGAGTTTAATTTGCCATTCCACCCTGAACAGCTTGTTCTGAATGTGTTTAAGAAGGAACTACATCACCATGTTGAAAATGGATTGGGTAGTAACCTGCGTGCAAGGTTGTCCACTGCACTTGCAATGAACATTGAAAACAGTCAGCGAGAAATGACAGGTGATAAGTGATATGCTTTCAGTGTCATGTATTTTATATTACTAGTTGGATAAAAGTGTTGTAAATTTAGTCACACAAGCTGATAGTGTATGGAACATTTAATTTGCATGGACTGACGTGTTCCGAGAACTCAGTGGAAGAAATAATTTTATTAAGTAATTATGTTGTTTTAAAGAATGCTGTTCATTCTTTCTCACATCCATATTTTATGTCTCAATTTTAAATAAAGTGTTCCTGCCATTCCAGACATGCTGGTGTTGTAGGAAAGGGTGTTTTGCCCATAATTTCTCTTATATTCTGAATATTCTTTTACGAATTAATACTGATATGTCATTTACTTATGTAACATAGTTTGATCAAGATTGTGGTTTTCCCAGTTGTAACATCATGTAGTTTGGTAGGTTGAGATCAGTATTTTGTAGGAAGATGTTGCATTCATTTAGCATAGAAGACAGGCAGCAGGTGATCTGACATGTTTGTTTGCAGTTGGTAATCTGGTAGGTAGGTAATAGTGTTCCATCTCAAAATATGTAGACACTGTGTTCTGAAATATTGCTGCCCAGCTGTTTGGATTGTGCAGTGTCATAGCTACACTGTTGGGACATTAAATGCTGCCATATTTGTCGGACATTCATACTGGAGAATATGCATGTATTTTGTTAAAAATGTGCATTAGTGAGAAATTGCTGTTGTTGTTGTTGGTTTAAAATAAGCACAAAACAGTCAAAACTAATCAGTATTATTGATACTGATGATGAATGAGTTGTGGTGTTTACAATGGAAGTAAGTAACGGGATTTGAAAATTATATTTTTCCCACATAGCAGCAGAGTGAATTAAACGGATGTATGTCGATTCTAGTTAATATATTTCTAATGTTGACTTAGTTGGGTTGAGTTGGTTTTAAAAGTATTTTAAACTTGGAGGTTCTTTCACATTTCAGGGTGTATTTGCTGCCACAATTGTGTGTGTACAAGTGATTCGTTTTACACTGTTAGTAAAGTCTGCATAGTATGTGCGTGTAGGTTTTTCCCCGTACGTGTGATGGCAGAATATTTTTTCCTACTTGATACATAGAAAAATGTAGTAGTGTAGGGTGGGGTGTGAAGACATGACCTTTTCTTACATTCTCTTTTAAGGAATAAGTAGCTTATTGATTGCCATTTATTATTTATACCTTAGTTTATGAAGATTACTTGTTCCAGATTGCTGGTGTGACATTTAGTGCTGCATGTAGACTTGAGCATTCTGCCGCAACATAACAGTGTAATGTAACCACGTAGGATTCTGCTCACCCTGAGGTTTAGTTTCAGACAAGATGGCACATATTGTGGCAAACGGGCTGTGCGCTGTGATCCACCAGCTGTTTGCTGCTCCTGTACGAAGATGTGTGAATATCGCCAGCTCAATGCAAAGATTGCAGTGAGCACAGAAACACATTAAAGCTTGCTCTGGCAGCATAATATAACATCCTTTCATGCACACTGGAAAACCAACAGCAGTGTTCAGCCTTTGCAGCGAATCAAACAGAGTGGATATGGGAGCAACACCACCCAGACCTGCAAATCCCTGTTATACTACGCTGTGAAGTTGAGGCAGAATGCTCACATCTGGACATGACCTAATACATTTTCATAATTGCTATTTGAAGTTCACATAACTCGCCACATTGAAGTACCATGAATTGTTTCCATTACCTCTGTAACACCACACCCAGTGGCTAACTTTCTGTAGTGAAAAGGCAAGCATTTGGTATGGTGTTTGGTGTTCTACTATTTGGTGTGTTGAGGCCTTATTTCTCTGTGGAAAACAACCAAGACTTTTTTTTGTTTTATATATATGGTTGCATGTTTCGTATACTTTTGTTTAATTCTGTAAGTTATGTATTCTTATTCTTATGTTTATGTATTCTTATTGTTATGTATGCCCTGTTCTGTATATTCTGTTTTCATTGTGCCGACTGGCATTCTCCGACTACCGTGACTTTTTCCTCAGTTGCAATGCAAATTCCAGGGTATACCTTGCAAAGATGGGGCATGGTCCGCACTCTTCCGAATTAGTGAATTGTGTTGTTCTATTGTTCTATGTGTTGTTTGTGTCAGTTGTGTTGTTCTGTGTATTGTTTGTGTGTAAATGTGTACTGTACTACTGCCACCAGGTGGCAACCCAATTGCAGTTGAATATATTGTATCATATATCATATATCACATATATATCATATATATATCATATTATATTACTGTGGATGCCACTGCCTTTTGCTGCAGGCATTTTTAACTGTAGAACTGTGAAACGTTAGGCTTTCAATTACAGATGAATGGTGCTGTGACCCATATGGCCAACCAAAATGTGGGTTTTCTTAGGGGAACATTTTAAGACCACTTAGTTTTGTAATTTGGCAACAGTCTTCAGCCAGGACATTCCCTAGAATTGACAGCATTGGACTTTTTTCTGTCAGGGTTTCTGAAGTGTAAAGTGTGTGCTGCTGCACCAGAGAACTGAAAGTTGACTTTACAGAGGAATTTGAAACAGATAATGGTGCTTCATTGTTGCTGGTTGTGTGGAATGGTAAATAGTGATTGATGTGATTGGTGTAATGTCATAACGTTCATCAGGAATGAATAATCTTAAATATTAAGGTATGGATAGTAAACTGCAGTCATTATGCTGGCTTTTCCTTAACAGGGTTTCATTTTTTTATTGTCCAGTCTCTCTCACTAGTCTACAGAAAACTGTCACATTCTTGTACCCTGTCCTGTGGCATATGTCACCTTCTTATTGCTTTACCGACCAAACATAATCTTTCTGTCTGGTGTCATACAAGGAAGTTCTGTAAGCCACTGTGGTATCTGATGACTTGTTGATATTGCATGTGGGATTGTATTCAAATGGTAGTGCCCAGTGGTCTAGTGAGCCATGTGCTAGTCTTCATGTATTTTGTATGTAGTGCTCTGCAGGAAATATAGCAGAATAAATTCTTTTTTCAGACATCTATCTGCTTCACAGGTTTGAGGGAGAGAATTCTTTCAGCACTCATCTAGCTTCAGAAGGACAATGAAAGTCTATTTATAAACAGTAACACCTTTGACATTGTAATTTTTAAGTTGGCCACAATTGCCTCAAATGTACATTTTCAAGCAAAATTTTATGGCACTTTAAAACAGACAGTAAATGTAAATCTTACATAGGTTGAAGGTAAACTGTACAAAAATATTGTGGTAAATGTAAACAAGATTCAGTCTAATAAATACTGGTACATAATGGATATTCAGAAATTTGTGTGCAAATAAAGAGATTCATTCTCAGAAATCCATTACTTGTTTGGAAATTGGGTTTGTAAAATTACAGTAAGGAAATTTATTTTGTAAATTGCTGTGTACCAGAAATTTAAATGGTCATTTATGGTGTGAGAAGCTGTGGCTGTGACAAAGTAGTGTGGGCATTTATACCTGGCTGACAAAGGTTAATTATAGAAAGAAAAGCACATTTAAATGTGACATTAACAGTGACTTAGGGAATAATACAAAACCAGGCACAGAATTACATGACTGAAAAGGAACATGTGATCATTGTGGCACAAAGTAACCCAGTGACTGTACTGGCTGGGCAATTCAATATGTTTTAAGCATAATGTGAATTCCAAATAATAGTGCACTTGAAAAATAAATGGTTATTGCCCTTTCTGTATTTCTAGAACGAATGTCAGGTCTGCTGCCAGCAGAAAAGAAGCAGGTTTCACTTAACATTTTGCCTCGACGAGAACCGTTTGAAATATTATATCGTCTGAACTGTGACAACCTATGTGCTGATTTCCACGAGGATTTGAATTTTAGATTTTCGTGGGGACTTACATCAATCATCTCTCGCTTTGCTGGAAAGAAAGCAAACAGTCTTGCATTAACAAACTATTCACAGCAGGTAAGCATGTTATATATAATTGTTTGTGTTACAGGCAGTGGCCTTATTTAATTAATTCTTTCATCTTCTTGGCATATTTATAGAGTTATATGGTGTGACTTTCACACACTAAGATACAGTGTCTTTCCTGAATGTGATGCCATGGCTGTCAGATTTGGTTCTCATTTTGAACCTGTTATCTTAGAACTGAACAAGTGATATGTATAATGTAACTTATTTATGACTTTATTATTTTACAAACTTTGCCCGTCCAATACTGATAGTGTCGGACATGGTTCTGGTCTCCAAGTACACATTCTGAAGATTACAAATCAGAAGTGGCATTAGTACCAGTGTCAACGGTATGTAATGCCACAGAGTAAACTGCATACTGTTGGTGTGTGTTGTTAACATTAGCTGCATCATGTAACTTTTATGGTTATTGAACTTTAACCATTAATCACTCATAATTTAAAATTTTTTAACATTCATTACAGGTAGTTCTTGATTGCACCTTTAGTGGAATGTTTTATTTTATTTACAGTTTATGGCATGTATACATTCAGTGCTTCTCTTCATATGCCATTTTATACTTTTATTAAGCCTGCTTTCTTGTATTAAAGAAAGAGTATGGATTTGTGTATCATATCAGTGACATTCTGTGTTTGTATGTTTGTGCTTGTTTGCCCTTTCAACTTCTGAACCAGTTGACTAGCTTAGGAAAATGGTAGGAATTATTATGCTATTGGAGACTACTGCAGTCCCATACCTTACGATTTTGTACAGTCCTGAACAATGAAATGGGAGTAGCACAGGCTTGAGACTTCAGATTGACTCTAGTGTCACTAAGTGTATGATTCTGAGGCGTGGTAATAGACCTAAGGAAAACTTTGTTCAGTTAATTGCTGTGTTTTGCTTAAAGGACCTTGGAGCAGTATTGCAAAAAATCCCTCTGGCTGTGTGTGTGTGTGTGCATGAAATTTGGCACAGTGCCAGTACGTAAATATAGCTACACAGCATTTACAAAGTACTGTTTCTAAGTCAGCAGTTGAAACCTCATGATATTGCTGAATCAGAGGTTAAAGTTTTAACATTTGGACTTCTGATGGTCAAAACATTGTGTTTATGTGAAGTCAGATATTAAAGATTAAAATATTTGTACCAGTTTTGTTTGCAGTTAACATGGCCTTACCCCAGTAATTGTCATCAACATCTTACTGAAAACTTCAGATCAGCCATGCTATAAGCTGTTGAAATGACCGTAATATGTAGCTTTTCTTACGGATGACTTTCTTATTTAATGTTTTATTGCGAGAAGTTTTTTAGTTGCCCAGCCAAAGAATATTTTAGCGAGAACACTCCTCGTATGGGAAGTGATAAGTGAAGTTCATTTTCTTTACTGCCTCAGTATTAACTGTACTGCTTTTCTGCATAAACATCATTCCAAGAGCATGCTAAGTAACGAAACACCATTTTTAAAAGGTTTGTGTTTGTTTTGCAGTTAATCTGTGCAAGATCAAGTAGCATGTATAACAAGTGTTGCATAGTTATGCCAGCATGCACTCTGTTACTGTTTTATTGTAATCATTTTATTGATGTGTATTGCCATATGTTTGTTCATACTCTTGTAGCTCTAGAACTCATGTCACACAAGTCAAGGGTATAGTTCTAAGAATTCTGTACACACATGCCTGCCACAATTGCAGAGTGGCCTGGGGTGCAAGGTTAAGCACTTAAGGTTACCTGTGTTTGTGGGACCTGTCAATTGGTGGTGAATCATTTGTATTTTTTTGAAGTCTTACATTGCATTATGCAGTCACTGTAGAACAAGCAGTCTTTGGGACAAGACATCGCAACATCACCTGGTGAGTCCGGCAGCAGCAGTGCTGCCTAATTAGTCTCCTCTTGCTTGTGTGTGACTACTAAATATTAGTAAAGACTATCTATGGAAGTCTGTGAAAGTAACACTGTATAGCCATCACCGCTTCCTCACTCCTTCTAAGCAGTGAAATCAGATCCACGCCCTGACTGGACAACATCTGAGATACGCCCGATTAGAATAGTTTCTTCGGTGGATACAAAACTAGCACTAATGAGCGC